>Ga0196889_1000364_pt1 | contig 13969 bp, 20 predicted proteins | sample VirMetDEL_Nov_12_FD_166415 | JGI IMG/M metagenome (GOLD analysis project Ga0196889, IMG submission 166415) | Aqueous microbial communities from the Delaware River and Bay under freshwater to marine salinity gradient to study organic matter... | ecosystem: Environmental > Aquatic > Marine >...
TTTTATTGCAACAGATGTGTTGCCCGTTGACTCTGCATCCCCTAGCGCCACCGACTTAAGGCCAGATGCCAATGCTGTGTCACCAATGGCCACCGAGCTGGGTCCAGTTGCATCTGCACTGAAACCAATGGCGACCGCATTGTTTTGAGTTGCTGTTGTTTGGTATCCTACAGCAAAAGCATACTGCCCAGTTGCCTTCGCCTGATACCCAATCGCAACAGAGTTAGCCCCAGTAGCGCCATAGCTAGAAGTGTTGTTGGCTATAGCTGCTGCGAAGGAGTCTGTGCCAGAGGCGTAGGAGTTGGTGAGGGCGGTGGCATTTGCGCCGCTGGAGGTTTGTGCATTATATCCTATAGCCGCCGAACGAGAAGAGTTTGCATCAGTTGACGGCCCAAAAGAGATAGACTCTGTAGATACCGCTCGAGCCAAATAACCAATACCAATAGAGTTTGCGCCCTGCGCCCTAGCACTCTGACCCATTGCTATGGAATAGTCACCGACAGCCCCATAGGACGTGTTGCCGCCAGTAATTACCGCTGAAAAGGCGTGTAGACCTGCGGCACTGCCAACACCCAAGGCGACAGAGTTGTTCCCCCCACCGTTTGAACCGCTACCTACTGCAACAGCATTCAGACCTCCAACAAGAGGCGCAGTCGGGCTAGATGGGTTCTCAGCATACAACTCAAGAACAGGCGGAATATCCTCAGCCGTTGCCGATACATAGACTACAGCGCTGCCCGTCAGGTTCAGCAGAGAGCCAGTGGAACTCTCCCCCAGTGTCCGGCTAAGAGTGGTCCCAGAGGTTGTGTAGGTGCCTGTGCCGATCTCCCAGTCAGTGCCATCTTCAATGACGTAGCGAACCACATCAGTGTCAACCACACCAGCATCAGCAAAGGATTGATAGCCACTCTCGGCAGTGCCAAGGGTAATCGTGCCAGTGCCAGTCGTGGCAGTGGCGACTTTGGCTCTGTTTACGAGAGTGACCATTCAAAAAACCTCTTAGGCTACCGTAAAGGTAAAGATGCCGTTTGCGTTCCAGACCACTTTGAAGTCAGTCGTGTCACCAGCGGACTGAGTGCCGTCGAAGTCAATAAACGCAATGGGTGGGTCGTTCGCATCAGTGTCGTTATAGATAACACCATAAGCAGATTCAATAGAGCCGCCTGAAGCCGTCCAAGTCACATCGTCAGCATCGAACTTCGCATCATTCGTGGTTACGGTCGTCACAGCCACGTTAGCGAGTGTCTCGCCGCCAGCGACATAACCTGTTCCAGTTGTCGCCTCGGTGCCTGTAATGCCAACGAGCGTGGTATCAGTAGCATCGAACGTAGCTGCTGAATACAGTTTCAACTTATATGTATCACCAGAGGCGTTTGAGCCTTCAGCGAATAGTTTTGCTGTTTGATTATACAGCGAGATAGTAACAGCCATCAGCCAGTCTCCTTGTTTCGATGGTCGCGGATAGCCTGACGCTGATCCACCTTGCTTACCTTATACCCCACACCAACCTCATCGGCAATTCGACGCAATTCCTTCATGTCGTCAATGGCGTCAAGATCATCAGTATTAGATAGAATATCCTGATCTTCAAAGTCCGCATCAGCCTCGTCCCAATACTGACCAGCTTCCGCCAAAGCCTCGAGAGCCTTATCCTTTTCGATAGTAGCTTCAGGTTTTACCGTGCCTTTAACAGCAATCTTATCGTTATGTGTAATCTTACCTGCCTCAAACATCTGCACAATGCGGCGCTGCGAAATACCAATATTACGCCAAGGTAATGACATACCAGGCTCATAGCGATGCCCATTGGCAATGAAGTATTTACGCGCAAAGACAGGGAGCGAGGGGTCGAATTTCTGGTTAATCAATCGGGTCATTGGTTTCTCCTTTTACGCTATTATACAAAAGAAAAGAGCGGCTGACTAGCCGCTCTCCTCAATAACAATGTGATTATTGCTTAGGCAACAATCGACCCGAAGTAATAGCCCAGATCGGCGCTAACCAGCTTCATGTCATAAGCGGACTGGACCTCAATACGAGTGCTTTCCAGTTCGTCACGATAGAAGCGCTTGGTTGCAAAACCAAAGGCATTCGTCTGACCCATGAACCCTGTCCAGCTAAACTGATAACCGCCTGTAGGCGTCATCAGCGAAGGTGCTGGTGCAGCATATGTCAGCAGTGCGTTCTTACCGCCGATGAAGCTATGAGCGTTTGTCGCGCCCTGTGCTGCGGTGTTCTCGATACCGCGCATAACCAGAACCTGCTCCAAGCCGAACAGCGCAGCAAGTGTTTGCTCGTTCACCATCGCAGGGTTTGCAGTGGTGGATGTCGCATACTTCACGCGGTCAACAATGTCTGGGTGGTCAATCAGAGCGTCAAGAACACCCTTGGAAATCACCAGCTTGTTTGGTGTAAAGCCTGTGGACTCTTCGACCGTAGTGATAGCAGTACGCATATCGCCAATCGGATCACCAGAAGTCTGGTCAGACCACTGGATTGTCTCACCAGAGGCAGGGGACGATGCCACACCAGTTTCTTCGTTGGTCCACTTGCCAGTGCTGAAGAAGTTGTTTGCCCAGAGCTTTTCGCGCTGGATCAACATCTTGTGTGTTGCGAACTCAGCCGCTGCACGTTCAACATCAACCGCAGGATCGGCGTTTGCACGTACCTGATCAGGTACGTCGTGGTGGTAAGCGTAGACGTTGGCGAAATACGTTGGCGTATTGTCCAAGTCGTAACCGCCACCAGCGGACTCAGTGCCCGGTGCGCGAACTTGTGCTTCGTCGCGGTTGAAGTCGCCACGGTCGAATACAAAGTAGCGATCAGATTGCTTGGTGACAGGTACGTTAGGGAACACTTTGCCCGCAACGAACTTATCGGCGCTCTGTAGGTGCGCTACCGAGATGTTGGTCAGTGCCGCGTCAACATGGACGGCGCTGTTAGTTGGTTGTGCCATTGTTCAGGCTCCTCTTATTAGACCGCGCCACGTGGCTGGAAAATGATGGAAATTACTTCACCGTCAGCGCCACCAGTTACGGCAGTACCAAGGATCACATCACCAGATGCAGCAGTTACTGCTTCACCTGCTGCGTCAGATGCAACGGCTGCACCTGCTGCGACGGTCCCACCAGCAGATACGCGGGTCAAACCACCGATGCAGACTTCAGCCGCACGACCTGCTGCCGATGGGTCATTGAGCAAAACACCTACTGCTGCCGCGCCATCACCTGTCGGGTCAACTTGACCGTCTGAGGCAACACTCACGAAGAAGAATTGCTTTGCGGAAAGGTCTGCGCCAGCCTCTAGGGTGACGCTGACCTGAGCGTTATTGATAGCCATTGGACAAGTCCTCCTTAGTTGGCTTCGTTACGAGCTTCGGTCATCAGCGATGCACCTTCACCCGACTTAGTGACTTCCGCAAATGCGGTCTCAAATGGCACTTTGTTCTCTTTCGAGTAATCATTTGCCATTTTATTCAGACGGAACGTGGCAGATGCCTCGTCGTTCAGCGGGTTAGCGCCGATTTCTTCCATCTGCTTCTTCAGCGCAGCGTCAGCCGCCTTCAGAGCCTTGAGGACATCTTCGTTGTCACCAACAGCCGCGAGCAGTTTGCCCTTAGCGAGATCGGTTCCAGCGAGATTAGGCAGTTCAGTGGCACCGCGCTTTGCAAGTGTCATTTCTTCCTGTTCAGCCTTGGCTTTCACCAATTCAGCTTCCTTGGCTTCAAGTGCCTTGAGGATAGTGGCTGGAACAGCCGCCTTCTCGAAGCGCTCACCTTCGACTTCGATGTACTCAGGATCAGCTCGCTTTGTCAGCTCACCTTCCTCAATATCGAAACCAGCCTCATCAGCCTGCTTCTTCAGTTCTGCTACTTCGGCCTCAGCACCTTCGGCTCGCTTGGTCAGGTCATCGACCTGGCCCTCTAGCGCCTCCAGCTTATCTGCGAGTTCTTGAGGGTCCATATCGTGACCTCCTTTCTCTGTTTTCTCGCCCATGCACATCTTCATGGCGTCCTCTTTCGAGTACCCCTTGCCCATGTACTCTTTCATCTTGGCCATTTGGGCCTCAGACATATCTTCTTCCTTCATGGTGTCTCCACGTTTGAAAAGGGTGATTTTTGCGTTTGGATCAGCGGGTATATCTACCCCGCTAACCTCCGTCAGAATGATGTTCTTGAGTTTACGCGGCATCGTAGTCCTCCACATCGCCAGCTTTGCCCCCGATTGAGAAGCCCGTATAATCGCCACGCTTATAGGCTTTCATAACTTCATCATCAGTCGGCTTCATGGCAACCAACCAACCTTCGCGGTCGCTGTAGATGTCAAAAGCCTTCATAATGTCATTAGTCATCGGGAACGAATGAACGAACTGACCAACATTCTCGCCTTTGTGCATTACTTTTGCATTACGCGAGTTCAACATGAAGTGCGTTGCCATTTTCTCCATCTCAATCGGCTCGATGGAGTCGCCTTGGCTGTCAACAAGGAGTTTTCCGTCCTCGGTTGAGACATACGCCCAACCATAGACAAGCCCTTGTTCATCATCGACTTTGAGAACAACCGCTTCCTCTTGGGACTTATTTACAGACACCTGTTGCATAATGGTGCCAATTATCGCGGATATTGCTCTCTCAAGCAACCCCTCCTTGACACGTTCTTCCTCGTCGTCCGAATCAGTGTCAATTCCAGCAATTTCATTCATACGATCAAGGTATTCTTCGTGGTCCTCACCCGGCATATAGACCGCCTGCCCATTGCGTTCATGCACATGGATTTCACCGTTAAGCCCAAGGTCCATTGAACGAACGGTCGCTTCCGCTGGTGTGGTGAACGAGTCATCGTCTATCTGGCGTTTCTTGATTGAGTCCATCTTGGAATTGGCCCAGTTTACTCCAGATGTTCCACCCCATCCGAGCCATGCAACATAGCCTCGGTCTTTCCACGGTGTATCTTTGAACTTAGGGTCTATTTCTGCGTTCTTACGATGCCGTGCAAAGGCCGACATGCGGGCCACAGTATCGCGGCTTAGGTTTTCACCTGAAGCAAGTTGGTTAGCGCGTGTCCACCCAACCTGCGTCATACCTTTTACTTCATCGCCATACTTCTCTTTCCAACGCAACACACGCCTTGCGTTGTTTCGCGCTGACGCAGGTGGCTTAAAGCTGTCCTCTTTGCGGGTGCGCTCCCAATCAGCAGATGGAACATGGACGAACGAGGCGGATGGTTGTGATTTCTCGGTAGTCCGCTCCCACTTACCTGTAGCAGTGTCGCGTTTGTATCCAGCGGCTTTGAGTTTACCCCATGCTGTAGCCGCTGACACGGCCTCTGAACGTCCTGACGCCATCTGGCTGTTGAACGTCTTGCGCCACAACTCCTGACCATGCTCGGCAGGAATCAGTTGGCGAAGTCGGGCGGGGAGACGTTCGTAGGGCATAGACCACCTGCAAAAAGAAAGACGCTGTGGTGTTTATACCACAGCGTCTATGTATTCTACAAGGTTTTGGGTTTTAGATCACTTCAGGGCGGTATAAGAAAACGGAAAAAGCTGATACATCGGCGGCTCAAAACCCATTCTGACATGCGGTCCTCCTTACGGTGACAAAGCCACTATGAGGGGTCATCGGATGAGCGTCAAGCGTTCTCCATATACCCGAATAGACCAGCCGTAACATCAAGCGCCTTAGACCCCTTGAACGTAAAACCCACCCACTCGCCAGCGGGTATAGGGAATGGCCCAAAACCCGTAAATGTTGCCGATCCATTCTGCAAACCAACTGCACCAAGAGGATGCAGATAGCCTTGATCCGCAAAGCTGTCTCCGTTGATGAAGCTGGTCTCGAGTTTAACCACACATCGCGCATCCGCAGTTGCCGACGCAGACCCAGCATACATGGATGTAATCATCAGGCGCTTACCCGCAGGGACGCGATGTAGGCTTGTGTTGAACTGAATGTCTCCGGCAGGTATATAGGCGTAAGTTACGCCTCCGTTTGTAAACGACACTGCGCCGACGACAGGCCCAATCTTTGAGTAGGCGTTATTTATGGCGCGAATATCCGTGGCTGTTGTCGTAACTGGTGTTGTCCCATTAAGCGTCACAGTTTCTGTGCGCTCAATCAAGTCGCCATCGAGATAACGGATACCTATTTGGCCTGTGTCACTCGCTGACGTGGACACCAGCGTCAACTGGATATTGTTAGGGACCGTGAGCGTAAGTGGCATCCCAGTTTCCCAGACAATGCCGTTTTCCACTGCTCCGCCACTGATAAATTCACCGAATGTGCTATATGGGTACGACCCAGGTACATTGCCGCGAGCAATGTCGTCACGATTATTCGTGCGCCATAGCCGCTCAGGCCAACCTGCTGTTTTGAAGGAGTAGATCATTCCTCCAAGGTCTCAGCATTTGGTCGTGGACGATTAGGGTCGCCCGCAGGAAGGCCAGCAACGTCGCGCAAGTGCTTATCCAATCCCTCATCAGGGAACAGATCGACGCCAGACAGTGCGAGGCGCTGGATGTATTGACCAAGTTCTTCAAGGTCCACAGGGGCCACACGACCACGTGCGATCTTCGGCATATCATCTGGGTTCATACCATTCAGTTCCCACAGATAAGGCAGTAGTTTTCGATTGAGTTGCGCGGCAATGGTGTCCGCGTAACCTTCAAGCGCCTTCAGGAACAGATCAGCTTTTGACTTCGACAGCGCAAAGCTACCTCGGTCATTCGCGCCGAGCATTACGAAGTCAGCCATGACCGAACGCGCCATATCTTGCTGATACCGCAAGATCACAGCGCCCGTGTCAATATCGCGTGTGCCTTTGGATGCAATCAGGTCAAATTCAACCATCAGGTTATTGGTCAACTTGCCATCATCATCCGCATAGCGGTCGGACGGAAGGATAATCCAACCCTGCTCATTGCGCTTCACGTCACGCGCAATGGTTTTCATCTGGGTGAATAGAGCCTTTTGCGAGTCGCTTGCATCTGCCGACATAAATTCAGACGGAATACGCACAACAGGAAGCCCGTTGAGTTCGCGCTCAATACCAACGCCCTCAAAATACTTGATGTTGTTTTGCGCTCTCCATGACGTGTAAGCAGAACGTAGGACAGACCTACCAGAAGGCTCGTTCGCCACAGATGTAGTTCGAAAATGCAACATCTTTGAGTATGGGATATATACGTTCTTTTGCGCAGCTACCTGCCACACGCCTTGGATGTCACCATTGTCCTTGGCTTCAAAGCGATCAATCGTCCATTGTGCGCGAGATGCTAGTTTCCTCATGCGAATAAGCCCATCGCTATCACGGCGAGGCACAAACTCGAAGATACTGAAACCATATTGCAGCATGGACAAAGTGTCGGCTACAAATTCTTCCCACGACTTATCGTCCATACCGTGCATGACGGACTGAACGAACTTGACGGCATCGGTAGACTCGCCTTCGACGCGCCATTCGATAGAGCGTAGCATCATCGTCATGGCGGTCAGGATAGCGCCAATAACAGCGTCGTTCTCGCTCATCTCGCGATATTTCTTGATACCTTGACGGCCACGAAGCTGGACGACGAACTCATCCTGCCTAATACCCCAGCTTGGGTTGGTATCTGACGCTACGCCTAATTCTGTGTACGGTCGGGCCATTTGTATGTCCTATGCGATTGTTGGGTGCAGTATAGGGCTTTTAAGCGACTTTGAAAACATTGTTCTGTCTCTCACCAACAATACTCAACTGAGGGGTCTTGCGCTTCTTGCGTGTAAGCGCTGATAATGCGTTAAACGCAGATGCTGCGGAGTCCACCTGATCTTTGAATTTACCTTTGGGGAAGAACCGCAATTCATCCATCCAAGCCTTCGTCCAGACGCGCTTCAAAACACTCACCTTGCCAATCTCGATCTGTGACGCCAATGGCTCTGCGCGTGTCTCCTTAGAACCTGACTGCGGCTCTGCTTTAGCGTTATAACCAGCCAACAATGCGATAATATCCTGCACAACGACCTTGCCCGCAGCACCGGGGTCTTGTGGAATGATGATTTTTGTCGCCAAACCATCCTGCTCGGCGGTCTTTTCGATCAACTGGCGAACAGCACCACCGCCTAACTGCTTACGGATAACATCCACGACATAAAATTGCTGTGATGTCTCTCCGTATAACATTTTCGTACCTACGGTATAGGCACCTTTCCCTTCGCTACCTGCTAAATCCCATGCACGAACAGCAATGAAGTTCTCATCAGGTAAATCCTCAATCTGACGGACATTATCGACTTGGAACATACCGCCTTTGCGGGGGGCTGGTTGCTGCTGCATCTGCGAGGCAACGGCGTATACGCCCATGTTGCCTTCAAGCGTGTCGAGTTCCTTCTTTGGGAACCTCTCAGGCCACATCAGTTCGCCTTCTACCTTGCGCGGGTCTGTCCAGCCAATGCTTGTGGTGTTTCGCATTGACTCATCCCATCGCATTGGGACGCGCAATGACTCATAGCCCATTTCAAGAGCCGTTGATGTCACATCCTCCTCATGCACACGCTGCATGATAACTACGATTGCGCTATCGCGTAGGCTGTTCAAGCGTGTCTGTGCGGATTCGATAAACCACTGCACCGCCTCTGACCGTTTGAGGTCAGAACCCGCCTTAGACACGTCATGCGGATCGTCGATCACGAAAACGTCACCGCGATAACCAGTTGTTGCACCGCCGACCGAGATAGCCCGCATGACACCCAGCTTGTCTGTGCTGAAATTGACCTTTCCAGCTTCCTCTGATGATATGGATATACCAAAGTTCTTTGTGTACCAGTCCGATTGCAGAATGCGCCGACATTCGACGTTGTTTCTCTCTGCTAGGCTCAGTGCGTATGACGACGACAGGAACTTGTAGTGCGGTTTATGGAGCCACGACCACGTTGGATACAACACTGATGTCAACTTCGACTTCATCGCTCCGGGTGGTACGTTAATCACAAGACGTTTGATCTCGCCTCGCGTAACAGCTTCAAGGTGTTCGACCATTGCATCTAGCACCCAACCCCAGACAAGCGGCGTTCCTGGCTCAATAACAGGCCACGCCTGATGCACAAACTCCTTTAGGCTCCGCTTCGCAAGCTCTGCTCGGATTTTCTGTAGGGCTTCTGGGCCAATTTCGCGTATCTGTTCGGGTGTTAGCTGCATTTAGGCTTGGCCCATTCCTTGTTTGCCTGAACTTAACACAAAAAAAGACCCAGCGCAAAGGCTGGGTCAGGTTAGGCAGGGAGGTAATGCTTTTGACTATAGGATTTCCTCCATCATATAGTCAACGGCCTTTTCAAGATCAGATAACGTCCCATTGTTGTTGATCGTGAAGTCAGGGTCAGAGGCCCGCTGTGTTATATCCATGCTACCCGTCTCAGGTGGCAGGTGATCACTACGATCAACCCACACCACATAGTCAAACAGCAGCGCGTCACGACACGCTAGAAGCTCATCTGACCGTCTCATGCCCACATACATATCATAACCGCGCTCAAGCATTGTGCGGGCCGTTCTGGTCTTGTCAGGCGTATTATATGCCGAGATCATCTCCATCCAGAGTTGGCGGTAGTTCATGCGATCAGCAAACATAGCTTCAAAGCTATTATACCGCGCAACACCCCAGTTATCCCACATCACTTCGCGTCCAACGAACTCGGAACTGGACATAAAGCTAAAGCCATACCTGTCGCGTAGCATTTCTGCGACAGTATCCTTACCGTGACGCGCATAGCCTAGTATCAACAAGCGAGGTTTGCGCATAGCGTCAATGTCATCTTGTGTTATCATCGCATATCTCCTTTAGTCTAATTGCTGCTTGGACAGCCCAGAAGAAATCCTCTGCGCTGTCGCTCACTTCACAGGCGGCGCTCACCGCCTCTATGCTCAGACCTTCACACGCAACATCTAATGTTGCTGCGATATAGTATTCGCTATCGTCCAGAACCACAGACGATCTCCTGTAGGTCAGCAGATGCGCAAATAGCTGTCAGAAAGCCCTCGTCATTTTCTGACACCTCATCCGCTTCAACCACAACCGCCAAGGGTAGATCGTGTGCCTTCGCTACGGTCAATGCCAGATCGCGTAGGTTAAACACTGTAGATTTTGAGGACATGTTCGATGGCTTGTATGTCACGGAGATACTCCTTTTTGTCGTCAGGATGCGTTGTGGGATTACGATAACCGTCAACCATAGAGTTCAGCAAGTCGCGTAGTCCCGCTTCAACAATCCCATCTAGTGTCGGATAATCTATCTTGATCTTCGGCATTAACTTCTCTCCTCACAGAACAAGCCGCATTCAAAGTCCATGCCTTTCATGGGTCTTCCTTTTGCGTTTTCTGGCAATTCATCCAGAAAAATGCGACCACCTTTATACCAAGCTAACTTTGCGCCTATCCGACGAGACATCGTTGCTCTGCTCTCAAATACATCAGGAAAGTGCTTGCGGACATGGTTCCAGTAAGTTGAAGACCCTGCCTTCACACAACCAATGCAATTTGCATTCGGAAAACCCAAACTGTAGATTTCAGGTAATCTGACACCACTATCATTTACGATTCGATAGCAATCCGCTTTTGTGATACCTTCGTCAATCAAAACAGGTATGACGTTTGATCGCTCTGACAATACAAACCTATCGTGACGCTTCTTTTCTTCGGCAGTGAACCCAAGCACAATGCTGTCATGTTTGTTTACTGATTCCCACTCCTGCCTAGCCTTCTTCTTTAACTCCAAAGTACATGGAGCGCCGGACGGACCTGCCATATACTGTCTTTTCTCCCATACATCTATGCACGATGTGCTTGGGTACTTCGAGTTTATGGCAAATTCGATCTCAACACCAAGCCAGTCCTGAACATCTAGTAGGAACCTCTTATTGTCTGGATGCTCCTCTTTGATCGGATTATTAACAACACGGATCACATTGTTGTGAGCATATTTTTCTATGGTTTTTTTAGCGGCCACAGCGGATGCTGCGCCACAAGAAAACCACACCGCTATAGTTTGGTCCTCAATCATCACACCAACGCCTCCTCTAACAGCTTGTAGAGATGGTGCCTTGTCACACCGTAGTCCCGCATCAACTTCGCTTTGCTCGTACCTGCCTCATATTCACGCAGAATAGCGAGGTCGCGTTCATCTTTCTCGCGTTCAGTCATTGGAAAAACCACCTTCCGATAAGTGCAATAGTCAGCATCGTGATTGGGATTGAGTAATAGGCTGGTAGATCATCGTAGAACCAGAGCAGGAAGTCTTTAACGTGCTTCATCATTTCACCGCCTTCGCAATGTATTCCAGTTCATCAGGCCCAATGCGCCGCTGATACAACAGCACCTCACCGCGCTCGTAGGCATCCCATGCCGCCTTGGGAATAGGCTTCTTACGCGGGTACGTCGCCAGCGTCTCCATGCAGTGAAAACCTTTATGGTAAACAATCTCATCGCCTACCTCGGACAGGGCTAGTTGGTCGTCAAAACTTGTCATTGTGTCAGTGCCTTCCATGAATGTTCAAATAGTGGCGCGATGATCTCACCCGCCTGTTCCGCAATCTCGCGTGTCTCCTCCTGCGCATCAGGCTTTGCCCGTAAGTTATACATATCAGACCACGCACCAAGCGTTCCTGACCAATACCACTGCGTCATCAAGTCCAATGGCAATAGCCCCCGCGCCTGCTCCTCGCATAAACCACCATCGAGTGCAGCCTTATAGCGCAAGAACGAATCGTAATGCTGATCTTTAAACAGCATTCTCAGATTGCTGTCATCAACAATCGGCTCACCGCTACCCTGCTTCTTGTCCTCAGCCTTTGAGCGAAACGCAGTCGGCATATGGAACTCAGGTTTGAACGTCACATAGCGACCGCTCACCTCGTTCCACGGCATGAACTTGTGCTTTACAAGCTGTCTAGCCACATAGATCGGCGCTTTGACGTGCATGGTGATGAACGTGTGGTTAAACGGACTGGTGTGACCGTGCTTCGCCAGAAAGCGAATAATCCGTGGGTCACGCTCCTCGTCTAACACCAGATTGCGCTTGTCAAAGCTGACACGCGCTGCATTAACAACCATAAGGTCGCTGCCGCAATGCTGAATATACGTTACTTTCATTCCAGCTTATCCTCATATTCCAAGTCGATGATCTCAATCTCATCCAGATTGATCCAGTGATTACCTACACGCACCATGCCGTTGAAGATAATAGGCTCAGGTCTTGAGAACCACTCGTTGCCATCGTACTCCTCGCTATACGTCAGTTCACCTTCGCGCATATAGACAGTGAACCTGGCGATCATTGGCTTTGGGGGCGGGGGTATGTACTTAGTTCGTCTTCGGAACATGCGATTCTCCTTTTGTGTAACTTGGAATTAACATGGATTCGACTAGAGTTCTATTGAAAAATGGTCAGGGTGGAAGGATTTGAACCTTCGGTCTCTTGGTTCCAAACCAAGCGCTTTACCAGACTAAGCTACACCCTGATGGGCGGTGGGGTTTTGTCGGTTTATTGTCCCCACCAATGCGACGCTATCGCCTTTCGGCTTCCCCGCTCGCGCTACTGATTATTTACGCCAAGGCGCATTGGTCTCAAGATCACCTGCCATTATTGAACCATAAGGCAACACTTCGTCAACCACTTTTGCTAAACCATACGCCTCAATATCCCTACGCACCGACGCAGCATTCTTATATGCGCTCGGCAGTTCGCTCATATCAGCTTCACCGCACCAGAACCGAACATCCAGTCCCTCAGTCTCCTTAGCCATATCAGCCACACCACGACGCTTATGCTCGGTGCGCGAATAATTGCGCCCAGCCCCGTGCGGGCAGAACCCAAGCGCAGTTGGATTTTCCAACCCGCGAACAAGCAGCACTGGCTCGGCCATATTAAGCGGGATAGCCTCCAGATCGTCGCCCCACGCAGGAGTAGACCCTTTAGCGTGGTAAATCATACCGTCCCGCACAAAAACAAAGTTGTGCTTTGTCCACATAAGCGTTTTTGGCATCTGCGTTGGCGCATTGTGCAAAACAGCATGATTGTCTTGCGTCCACCGCGCAACAATATCCAATGCCTTCATGTAATCCGAAAAATCATCGGTGTCGTTAGGAATCCATGCGTTCTGCTTTAGCGTAGCAGGTGACAACTTACGCCGATAGCTCTCAGCAATAACCATGCCCGCTTTATAGACACGCGCACCAAAGCCTCTAGACCCATGATGCGTGACCAAGGCAGTTTCACCAGTAGACTTCAGACGACCAACGAACGAAAAGTGATTGCCATCGCCTTGCGTACCCATATGCCAATCAGCAATGTTCTCATGTGGCGCAGTAATCGGGTTCCCACGAACAAGGCCGCGTAGCCCATCGCTCATAATATGCTCATGACGCCCACCAGGACCGAAATGCGTAGCCGCATAAACTTGCTCAAGAACATCCTTCGGCTCCATATCAGAATACACCGACACCATGACGGAGCAGCACACGTCAGCGGAGTGCATTCCGGGGTGAATATGCTTTGACGCCACAACGCCGCCCACGGGGATCGTCCCCATAGGCCCAGCAGGACAGGCGTCAGGCATAATAGATGCTGACTCAACAACAGGCGTCTTGGTCAATTCCCGCATCGTCTTTAGGACTGCATCCAAATTATTTTGCTCATCCTCGGTTTCAGCATGAATATTCATACCAATATCGAGCGGAGACTGAAGAGCTAGAGTTGGCGGCGGCAAAAGGTCGGACAATGCCTCGTATGTGCAGACCCCCGTTGCGTTTGCGCGATCTAGCATGTGACGTATATGAGGACCGGGCCGAATGCCGAGCGCAATGATGTCTTTGCCGTTATATCTCATACTGATTCTCCTTTTGTGTAACTTGGGGTTAACGTATTTTCGTGTGTTTTACCAGAAACATTTTGCTAACGGCTTTTTGAATGTCTTGCTAACGGCTTTTTGGGTATTTTACT
>Ga0196889_1000365_pt1 | contig 13943 bp, 4 predicted proteins | sample VirMetDEL_Nov_12_FD_166415 | JGI IMG/M metagenome (GOLD analysis project Ga0196889, IMG submission 166415) | Aqueous microbial communities from the Delaware River and Bay under freshwater to marine salinity gradient to study organic matter... | ecosystem: Environmental > Aquatic > Marine >...
CCAATGCCGTAGTGGCAGTAGTACCTATTTGCAAGAGTGGAGTATCACCTGCCAAAGCAGTAGTAGAGGTAGTACCTATTTGCAAGAGTGGAGTATCACCTGCCAAAGCAGTAGTAGAGGTAGTACCGAGAGTTAGTAAAGTCGGTTTTCCAGAAAGATCACTATATACTCCGCTAAAGGAAGAGGTGCCTGCACCTATAGCGGCTCGTACTTCTGACGCAGTTATGCCTGTTTTTAAAGTAGGAGTTCCAGCATTATCATATAGCACAGGAGACTCAGTGTTAGTAGCACTAGTATCTATGCCATCTAACTTAGTTTTTAGAGTATCTGTAAAGTCGTTAGCGGTCTGACTATCAGCCGATATTACCCCAGTAGTAATACTTATTCCACTACCAATTTTTACACCTCCAAGAACGCTGGCGGTAGAAGTAGGCAAAGAATAGTTATTCGCACCAGTAGCTATGCCATCTAACTTAGTTTTTAGAGTATCTGTAAAGTCGTTAGCGGTCTGACTATCAGCGGATATTACTCCAGTAGTAATACTTATTCCACTACCAATTTTTACACCTCCAAGGACGCTGGCGGTAGAAGTAGGCAGAGAATAGTTATTCGCACTAGTAGCGATAGTATCGAGTTTAGTGCCGTCAGTAGCAATATCTCTTCCATCAACGGTTCCAGTAACAACTAAAGCACCTGTTAGTGTTGCACCTGTTGAGGTAGTATTAAACTTATTATTCCCTTGGTGGCGAAGATACACAGAATCTGAGTCAATTTTAAACTGCTCTCTCCAAGTAAAGTCAACCGCCTGCTGCTCTCCTATTGTTTGACTGGCAGGTGAGGTAAAGATGCTATAAAGTCCACTGCTCTGGCTCCACTCGGTATGAAAAACATAACCAGCTTCCGTTACTATCTCATCCTCATCATGCCCTACTCGAATATTAAAGTTTCCGCGACCATCGTTATACGAAATAAGGTGTTTATCGTCTTCAAAATGTATAGAGTTTGCAGTATTAAGTGCAATCCCCCCTGTGAAAGTCTTGATGCCAGACATTGACTGAGATCCAGTGGTACGAATAACAGTACTATCGACCGCTAAAGCTCCACTTGAAGCTGTGTAAGACACGCCGTCGCTTCCACTCAGAGCAGATCGTGCAGGAGTAGTAACTCTTGCATCCGTAAAGTAAAGGTTATTCGTACCTTCAGATAAATTGTCAGTAGTTAAGCCGGCTAAAGACGAGGGAGTTCCTGTTACGTCCCCTATAAAAGTGCCATAAAAGGTTCCTGCTTCTACGTTTTCGCTACCAAAAGTCCAACCTGCAAGGTCATTACTAGGCCCTACTCCATTTTCAGCGTAGACCAAACTTTTATTGCTTTGATCTCCTCGTTCTACTTCAATACCTGCTGTTACTGTGCTTGCAGGAGTACCGGCCATATCACTGTTTATAAGGATTTTGTTGTCATAAGTAGATAAAGAACCTCTTACAGCAACGTCATCTGTAAAAGTTTTATTACCTGCAATTGATTGAGCACCTGAGGTACGCACTACAGTAGAATCTGCCGAGAAGTTAGTGCCTGATAAGCTTACACCTGCACTACCTGTATATTCAGTATTAGTGTTTGTAAAAGTAACATCTGCTCCAGGCCCTTCAAGAGTCAAAGTAAGTGTTTGATCAGTAACTGAAGCACCCGTAACATTGTTATTCGGTAGAGTATATACGGTATCAGTATTTGTAAACGTAACATCAGCTACCCCCACCCCTTCACGGGTCAAAGTAAGAACTTGACCTGCAACTGAAGCATTAGTAACGTTGTTAGAGGGTAACGAATAGTTATTCGCACCAGTAGCTATGCCATCTAACTTAGTTTTTAGAGTATCTGTAAAGTCGTTAGCGGTCTGACTATCAGCCGATATTACCCCAGTAGTAATACTTATTCCACTACCAATTTTTACACCTCCAAGAACGCTGGCGGTAGAAGTAGGCAGAGTATATACGGTATCAGTAGAGCTTATAGTTACTGTATTAGCGTCATCGTCTTTAACTATGGTTACGTTAGTGCCTTGCGTTATAATACCTGCTGCTAGATCTCTTATTTCTTCATCGGTTCTCTGGGTGTTAGAGTCAGACCAAGGTACATTAACATACATCTTATCTGCATCTAGTTCTACAGGATAGTTTTTTCCGGATTCCGTATAACCTATCTTAACAAGACCTGCTACAGTATCGGTAGCCGTAGTATACTGTGTGTTTGTAAAAGTAACATCAGAGACCCCTTCACGGGTCAAAGTAAGAACTTGACCTGCAACTGAAGCATCAGTAACGTTGTTAGCAGGAAGAACATATCGTGCAGGCACAGTTACAGTATCTGTGCTCGCATCTCCTCTTGTTAGAGTGATAGTGCTTCCACTAATTGTAAGAGCATTAGCTGCAGAGGTCAGAGACTGATTAGAGTCTTTAGCAGTTTTGAGTCCTATGGCAGTAGCAGTATCAGTGGCGAAGTTTTCATTATCGCCAAGAGCTGCGGCTAATTCATTCAACGTATCGAGAGCGGCAGGAGATGAATCAACTAAGTTAGAGACTGCGGTGGTAACATAAGTCTCCGTAGCATATCCCGAATCCAAACTAATTGTCGCTGTTTGATTTGGCGCCTCCCCGGTTACTGCAAGATTTAAACCTGAGGTAAAGTTAAGAGTAGTTGCGGCAGTTCCTTCTGAAGTTCCATCTTCTTGAACAATTACACCTGCTGTTGAGTTTACAATAGAATTTGCATCAATAGTGACACCCGAAAGTATTAGATCGTCCCCGTCAAACAAAATGTGCTTATCTGCTTTACCAAACACAACCTTACCGTTTGTAAGATCCATAAAGGCGCCAGCTTCTGTACCCGTAGGAGAATCGTCTGCATCTGCAATACTTCCGCCTTTAATAGTACCCGCAGTTACGGCCCCAAGATTTGCGGTTAATGCTGATAAGCCTCCACTAACTGTAATTTTATCAGTAGTAATTGCACCCGCAGCAATTCTGTCTGCACTTAGACTGCCTGCATTTATGTCTCCTGCGTTCAGGGTTCCTCGCAGCTCCATTGTACCAGCAGATTGATCCCAGAATACATACTTATCAGAAGACGCATCGCCTAAGTAAAAGTCTCCTGCCGAGTTTAAGTGGGCTCCTTCCCCAGTCAGAGTAGTTCCGTTTATTTTTGCTACAGTATCTCTATTTCTTGCAGTACCGGTTCCAGTCCCTCCTTGAGTAGCTGTAAAGATACTTCCAATAGTATAAACTACGCCGGTTGTTCCTGCGACAGTATTCCACTGTGTTTGTGTAGTGTCTCCTAAGGCTGTGATGTAATACTCTGTGCCGTTAACGAAACTAGGTGCTGATACTTCGGCAGAAGGACCAACCCTAATATCTCTTGTTACAATTGCATCAGAGTCTAACATTGTAGTATTTAAAGTTTCAAAAGTACCTACATCAACAACTAGTTCTTTAAACTTTGCTGAAGTTGCAGATATATGATCAGCAGTTATAGTACCGTTTACAATTAAGTCACCATCAATAACTTCTTCTTGCTTGTTCCATGCGCCAGAGCCTTCGTATATCCAAACAGTTTGAGCTGTAGGATTACTCTGTGTACCAGTAAAAAAGAAAGCTTGATCATCTAGTACCGCAGCGTCAGGTTGTGCACCTGACCCGTCGTCCCATCGGCTGTTGGCTAGTGCCGAAGTTGTAGGCAGTGTAGTAACTTGTATGTGCCAGCGACCTGCACCCCTAGCTCCAGGAGTTCCATCTATAGCACCCGTAGCGCTGCCAGCAATACCGCCAGTAGAGCTAGTAGGGAAGTATGCTGAAGGAATTACAAGGCCGTTTTCGGCAACTACAGTATGTCGAGTCCAATAGTATTTTGTTGTTTCGCTCTGCTCCACAATTATATCAGACAAGCTAGTAGCCTGAGTAGTATATATTAAAGCAGCCGCTGTTCGATCATTTGTACTAGAAGCCCATACTTCAGTATTATGTGTGGCAGTATTAAAAGTAGCTGAATTTGTCCAAGCAAGATTAATTGCTCCCTTAGTAGAAGTACTAGCAGTTAGGGCTTGTATTCCTGCAGGGGCAGAAACTACGGCATCGTTAACAGCTCCACTGCCTTCAAGTTCGAGTTCTTTCGTGAAGTCTGAAGTCTTAATGTTACCAATTAAGTAGGCAGAGTCGTTATGCTCTGTAGCAGTTACCTGCACCAAGCCATTAGATTGAAAGTTCAAGCTGTCTATACGAAAGTACTTATCTACCCAATTAAATCTTGTGTTATTAATTTGTATTATTTCACCAGTTAAAAGAAGGTAGCCCTTTGAATCCAAAGTAAAGGATATGTCTAAACCATAGCGAGACTCGTCTAGAAACTGTTGAATATTAATCCGAGAGTTAAAGTAGTTAGAAACTCCAGGCATAGCAAATTGTCCGCTTCTACGGATGCCTTTGTCTTCCTTTAAGTAGGTAGAGTTAAAGTAGGTAATAGATCTTGCATTGTAATTATTTTGTGGATCAATTACCTGAGCAGACATACTATTATAAGTACCTTTCTGCCCTTTGTCCTGTAGTTTAATCTTACCGATGATGTCTCCATCATTGATTATTTGATAGTCTTCAAAAGACGCAGGAGCTGCTTGCTTAATAGCTAACTCATACTTACCATTAGCATATCTTAGTATACCATTAAACTGTTTAAGCATAGTATTAATGTTATCAAACAAAGGAACAGAAGTATCTATAATTTGGTTCATTTGGTGGCGGGTTACAAAGCGCTGCTCTGGCTCTTCCCAGCCTACATACTTCCAGTATTTTACATCATCAGAATCATATAAGGAGTATCCTGGAGAGTTAAAGCCCTCTACAATGTTTGTAAACTTTTTAACCAGAGGGTTGCCCGAAGCTGTGAAGCCGTCTAGTATAGATACGGCTAAAGTAGAGCTATTAGGCCCGCTTAGGGAAAGATTGCTGGTTAAGTTGCCTGTAGTAGGTCTTGTACCTATTACAGCATCTGCTGAAGCTTGCCAAACCTTGCCGTCTATCCAGTAGTATTGCCCTTGCTTGAAATATCTCCAGCTATTCCACTTGTACCCTAGTTTTCCAATAACATTAGTAAACACAACTTCTGTAAATGTTGTAGCAGTAGTAGAGCCACCACTTTCTATATTTACAATTCGAGTAGCATAGCTCTTTACCGTTCCTTCAAATAGTAACTTTGAATTACCCTCTAGTTTGTATACTCCGGAAGGGGTAACAGTGCCTGGAACTTGTATAGTTACGTCTGAAGGGGTATCACAATCACTAGCTGCTTGTAAGAAGCTCGCTAAGTTTATATCGCTATCTTCTAACCCTTTTCCATATCTTTTACTTTGTAAGTAGTCAAGTAGTTGAAGAGCTGGGTTAATAGATACGCGAGAGTCTTCCCCATTTTCGCCGGGGCTTATAGAGTAGAAATCTCCAGTAGTAGGACTAAAATCGTAAGGCATGGGATCTTTAAGTCTGGCTATATACTTTTCAGAAGCAGCAGGCACATATGTATAACTTAGGACCTCTCTTTGTATTTTCTGGGTTATAATATCATTAGAGTCATATCTTAAAAGCTCTAAGGCTCTACCATTATAAGCTCCGGAAATCGTAGAAGAGGCATTATTAAGATTGACAAGATTATGGTTTCTTATTGTGCACACAGCACCGCCTGTTAAAGCATTGAACCGGCTTTTTACCCCTTGCATGCCTGAATTATTATCTAGTACTTTTATACTGTCCTGGAGAAAAATATTACCCTTTTCCAAGATCTCAAAAATAGCATTCGTAGTCTGTCCTGCAAAGTTAAGACTTATAAAGTCGCCTACATTGCATTGTGCATAAAAAGGGTTAGAGGTGCCGAAGTTAATCTCTCTGTGCCCGCCCAGCGCGGTTGTATTTAAGTAGTTGCTAATCGAAACAACAGTTGTAGAAGGGGCCGCACCACTCTCTAAATAAGGTGATGTATGCTCTTTATGGTCATATGTAACCATATGCCACTTGTGCGTTTCCTTTTTCATATAGAACGCAGTAGCAACACCTACTTGCGGGTTAGCTGAAAGCCTGAACTTATAGTTTAAAAGACTAGAGCTTTTATAGTGCGACCACTTGTCTATAATCTTTACACTGTCGCCAATCTGCACATCATTAGAAGTATGGTGAATGGTTACAATATCTCCTAGATTAAAGTTAGACTGATCTGCATTTCCATTTACACTATCTACATCATAACTATAATCGTAGTTATAGGCTTTTATCTTTTTGCCAGATACAACAAACTCAAGTTTTGGAATAGTAGTTTCGCCTTCCCCAATTATATACTTAGATACTACATATGCTGTATCGAGCAGTCTATGGTTTGGGCTCCAGTAGTTGTTTTTATTCAATTCTGGAATAGTAGTTTGTATTTTGAAAGATTTATCAGCAGCGAGCTGGGTCAAAAGATCGTTTGAGTCTTGGTTCGGCTTACCCGTATGCACAAATAGGGTAGCAGGTGCTGTGGAACTACCCGAGCCGGCTAGGCTAAAAGTTGTTTCATGCTGAAGGCCTTGGCCTCCGAACGTGTTAGAGTTAAAGCCAAAGTTAGGTAGAAAGTTAAGGCCATTAAAACCTCCAGAGTTGATAGCTCCACCTATATTAAAGGAAACAATTTGTCCTTCACTATAAAAGTTAAAAGCTGTGCTAGACCTAGAACTTCCTCCTGCGAGTACATCACCTTTGTCTGCTCTTCCGTAACAAACTACAGAGGCATCTGTACCCGTAGCGGCACTTCGAGCATTAGAGTCATTTAAGTCTAAACATACACTACTGTTATCATCTATATGTATATCATATATGCCGCCAATTTCACCCTCACAGAACGCGTGTGCAACATATACTTCTTTAGGGTCTGAGGCTAGAATGTCTGCGAAGATAGGTACGCTATCTACTTTTTGAACTCCGTAAACAACGGGGAGGGACTGAGCACTTAAATTAAACTGTAAATCGACCTCTCTATCTACTTCGACTTGGTATTCTACGGTTTTCTTTCCGCCTATTAAACCTGCGAAACCTCCTCGCTTTTTCATCTTGTAACGAGTTTCTTGGGCTTGATAAGTTGCAATAAGGTTTATAGACCTTTCTGCGTGTGCAAAACCTGCATCAAATTCGTACTCTGGACGTATAAGAGCATCTACATCGGATTGCCCTGTGATACTCAAAGCTCTGTGAGCTGAGTCAGACGTTGTACGAGTTTGTACACGAACAAAATCACCCCAATGAGAGGTAAGGTTCCAAGAAACTTTTGAGTCTTTAAAAGAGTCCTCTACTATAGACCCTTTTGAAATAATGCCTCTAAATATAAGAAAAGGTGTTCCTATGATTACGCCAGTTTCAGGGTTAGAGTGCGCTCTGTAAATCATGACCTCTCGGTTAACATAATTTACATAGTTTGTTGCTTCTTTATTTCCGATTAAAGAACTTATCTCCTCGGACGCAAAAGAAAGAGTGTACTCCTGGTTTCCAGAAACTGCTGTTAAAGAGGTATCCATAGGCGTTAACGATACTGTTTTATTATCGTTAGTAAACGTATTTATTCTTACATACTTATTGTTGTTAGCATTTCCAGTACTTTCTAAGAGTACTACATCACCTTCTTGAAAGCCGGCTTCTAATAAATCTGTAGTTGTTGTCATGCTCGAAGTAGTAAAAGCAGCATTCGTCGTTATAACAGTGCCTATGGCAGTGCCTGAAAGCACTAAGCTCATGTTTGAAGCTTTTGCTTGCGTCGTTTCGTTTACAGTACCAACTTTTAGTACTTTATTGGCTACATAAGTCTGCGAACCATTAAGATTCTGCTTAGAGTCCTTAGAAAGATCGTCAAAGTCTACATTAATTGTGGCGTCTGTAATGTACGCGTAATCTGTTGCCTTTCCTGAGACAAAACCGGAAGAAGCTACCGCTTTAGGCTTCTCGAATTTTATTAGATGAAAGTAAGAATACGGATCATTGTCTATAAGTGATGTTTTTAATGTTGTATCAAGAGTTCTATCTGCCATGATCTAGTTACTAACCTCCTCAAGTTTTAGCGAAAAGCTATATAAGTTATTTGTGTTTAGGGTATACTCTCGGGTGTCCGAGGTTTGAATTACTTTAATTTTAGGGTCTGCAAAGTTTAAAGCAGCTCCGCCTGTTACAGCCTTAGCAAGGCCTGGGCTAATGGTTAGAGCTGTGCCGTCTACTTGAGTTACCATGTATGCCTTTGTGTGTGCACTATTTTGGCTATCCGCTATAGTGAATAACATACCAGGTTTTATATCTGTGCCTGCAGTGCCGGAGGATGTAAGAGCTGTAGCACCTGCAGTTGCATTGCTTGCTACAGTTCTACTAGTAGGGCCTTGTAATCTGTACTGGGGTAGGGCGACAAAAAACGATGTTAATGTTCCTCTTTTATGGAGAAGAAAGTTATAGATAGGGTCAAAGTCCTCTTTTGTAAGAGGGTTATAAGTAATACTAATGTCCCACTTATGATAAACATGAGAGCGAGTTATAACTCTTCCTGAGTTTGTTCTATCTCTCATTATGGGCTGAACAGCAGCAAGCTTTACTGACGCAAAGCCTGGTCCATAAGTACCTGAAGAGTCGTTTCCAGCATCGTTTATTCGATTATTAGGATCTGGTAAAGTATTTTGAATTGCCATTTTTAGTTATTCTCCTATCGAGTCGTGTTCGCGCTATCTGACATAATGTCAACGCCTTCTAAGAACATCTCTCCATGTGCGTTTGCGGACTCTCGTATCATGCCGATTATATTTCCTCTTTGATTCATTAGTAAGTCTTCTACACCCGCAGCGTCTACTGCGTTGATTGAGAAGTTTACATTTGTAGTTCCACCGCTGCTTTGTCCTGAAGGTATGATCTCTCCTGGAGTTTCTGGCATAAACAGTTCTGGTCCCTGCTCGCCTACAACATAACCGCCTCCTGCTCTGTGCTTGTATCCGGAGAAGGCAGGCTTATAGTTAGTCATACCGCTGCCGGTCCCACTTTCTCCGCGAGCATATCCTAACTCACCGGAAGGGCTACGTGCTGAAGCCATATCTACGGAGTTTTGACGATTGCCAATTGAAACGCCACTAGGAGCGCCTCCGCCCCCGCCTGAGACCGAACCGCCTCCTTGATAAGACGTGCCGGCAATCACCGCCATTTGAGCTACGCCTAGTCCAAGAGTTACGGCATTTAACATGCCTAATGTTCCTGCAAATACGGCAGGAGCTGCTAGCCCTGACATCGCTGCTGCTGCTGATGCGGCTGTAATGTTGTGCGCAATAGAAGCTGCTACTGCGATAGCCACTTGTGCCATCTGCATTTTCTTTTGCATTTCAAATGCTTTTTTCTTGACAGATTCTTTTTTCTTTTCGAGAGCTGCTATTTTTGCTGTACTTGCCGCAGACTTCCCGTCTCTTTTCTGCTCAGCCGCTATCTCGGCATCTATCCCCGCAATCTTAGCTTTTGAAGCTGCTGCTGTTATTGATGCTATACTATTTATTGCAGCGCCCGCAGCTTGCAGTTTATCAGAGGTTGTTGCTGTGTTTGCCTCTATCTTTTCCGATAAAGACGTAAAGGCTTCGCCCATTGCAAAAGAACCTGCTCCGAGCGCTGCTACTAACTCTCCTTCCGGCCCAAGAGCTCGTATATTCGACATCATAGGCTCCATAGCGGTTGCTACCATTTTGACCTGTTCTGAGGTTTTTGCGCCATCAAAAACAGTTCTATTTTCTTCTATATAAGCACTACCGGACATTGCAGCTCCCATGTCTGATCCGCCTAAACGAGTTTGATTAGCAACTCTTTCTTTTATTAAGTCAAGTCGAGTTTTCTCTTGGGCATTTGCTAGCTTTAAAATCTCTAAGTCTTGCTTTAAACCGTCTTGACCTGCTTTGACGGCCAAGGCCTGCTCTTCTATTAGCATAGTTCTAGAGAGTGTTTGTTCTGCGGATAACTGTTGTAGTGCAACGTCCTTCAGCCCTGCATTATTAAGAGAGTCTCTGTAGTTTGTATTAGCTTGAAGCATTATTCCTTCTACTTTTCTGTATTGGTTCATAGCTGCATATCTATCTCTTAGAGATTGCAGCTCTTCTTCGTTACTAACTCCAAACTTTTCAAAGGCGTCCGCTAACTCTTTGGTTTGAATATCGCTATTTAGTGTTCTTACAATAGCAGCCAGGCCTTTGTCTAAAACTTTAATCTGATCCGCAAAATCTCCAGAAACTGCAGACTCTTTTGCGAACAATGCTTCTACCTCTGCTCCTGCATCTTTCAAGGCTTGAAAAGATGCTTCTGTTTTATTTACTTCTCGACTGAGATCTGCTAATGAGCTTTCTGCACTGTCAATAGTTTCTGCGGTTAAGTTGCTTAGGATAGTATCCACTTCTGCAATATTCTTAGACATAAGCTTGAACTCGTCACTACCTTTCTTATGCTGTGACAGACCTGCTTTCATTGTTTCTGAAAGAGTTAAGAAGCCCCTTCTTGTCTCAGCCAGGCGCTGCTCACTTGGGCCAGCTGCAGCCGCTTCTAGCTGTGCGATTTGTCCTGTAAGTGTTACTTGGTCTTCTAATGCCTGATTCAGGGAGTTTATTGCACCTACTCTGTCTCCGGCGCTGACTCCGCCTCTTAATTTCTCGCCTGCTAGTCTTTCTAGTAGTTTTGACAAACCTCCTACTTCTTCTCCTTCTGTAGTTTCAACTCCTGCTGATTTTAACAGGGCGCGAGCACTTGCTTCAGTCTTTTTAGCTGCGGCCATTTTTCTTTGGGCTGCGGCTAGGTCCATACCTTGGTTTACACTTTCTGCAATTCTTAAATCCCTTACATGAGTTAGTGTTTGTTTCATTAAACCATTTTGAACTTTTAAACTTATAAGGTATCTTTCGGAAGCAGTCGCGGCCATTTCGTAGCTTTCTGCCATTTGCTTAATAATATTCGGAAATTCTTCAAAACGTTCCTTACCTTCTTCGAGTACATCAGCTAAAGGGTTTACAACTTTTTTTGCATCATCTCCGAACATCCACTTAACACCTTCCCATAGAAGCATTGCGGCCATTATTATTTGTCCAATAATAGGAATAGATTGAAGCAGTGCTAAACCGAAAGCTTTTACACTAAGAGCTGCGAAAGCAGCTCCGGAAGCTACTCTCATATAAGCTGACGCTAAAAATCCTTTCTCTGCGGCTGAGATTTTAACCTGTATAGACTCTCGTATCATTTCAGCGCGGAGTAATTGTATTGTTAATTTAAAGTTTCCTGCAGAAGCCGAAGCAAGTATATCAGCCTGTGCTGATTTCTTTGTGGCTAGAGTTTCCATTTCTTGGGCGTTAGTAAGCTGGTATAACGCAAACTCATTTTCTTTTATTGCTAGTGTTTTCTTTTTAATAACAGCTGAGTCTGCTCCGTGGGCTTTAAGCATTCCAGGCAGCTGCTTTTTATGGAGGTCGACAGATTTTCTCAGGCTATTTTGTGCTTTAGTGTAGTCGTCGGAGGAGGCGGTGCCTTCTGCTATTTTTACGGACAACTTATTGAATACTTTAGGAGACGATGCAGTAGCTTTTGTAGCTGCAATAGTTTCTTTTGCAGAGTCTGCCATGCCTTTAGCCATCCTGGCCGAAGCTTCTCCTGCTTCGGTTAGGGCAGGCACCATCATATTTACAACGCCTGTTCCAAGAACGCCCATAGTTGCTATTAAAGCTCCCATGTTTCCAGCCAAAAAGCCCGCTATAGGACCTGCTACGAAGTTTACAAAGTTCATGCCTGCTTTGACCAGGTCATCAAACGTAGCAGCTAACTGGTTGAAGGGGTTGCTTTTTACGGTAGCTGAAAGCGCTCCAAATTTTGAGTCTCCCTGCTCAATAATAGCATTTGTAAAAGCCATTCTTCTTTCAAACTGAGTTAATTCAGTAGCTGCGACACCTATAGAGGCTGCGTACTTTTCGGTAGCATCATCAAGTCTTACCATAATACCTAATTCATCGAGTATTTCTGGCTCTAACTTAGCGGCACCTCGTACGAGTCTGTCTAGGGCGTCTGTCATATCACGGCCAAGGGCTAAGGAAGCCCCTTTAGCTACTTTTGTGAGTCCTTCCATTTGATCTTCACTGAAGCCTGCGGAAACGCCTACTGCCAAAGCCCTCATAGCATCGGCAGACGAAACAGCATTTTCGGTAATTTCTCTAAGGTTTTTTGTAACTATTGTCAGGTTTTCACCTGCAGCGCGACCTGTAAATAAAAGTCCTTCATTCAACTGCTTTACCGCTTGAGATCTAGAAAGAACCCCGAAGGCGGCGGTTACTGCAAACACGTGAGCTGCTAAGGTTGCGTAGGCAGGTACTAAACCCCCTTGTATGCTTGAGGACATTTTAGAGAAGCTTTTAGCACTACTAAGCCCTGTCTGGGCTACGCCCTTTTGGACCCTATTATGCCCTTCAGAAGCTTTGGAGACTTTGTCTGTAGCCTTGGCAGCCTTATCGGCTCCCTTGGCTATCTTGCTTAGACTGCCGTCTTCATTAACTTTGTACGTTACCGTAATCGTATCAGCCACTAGTGTTTTCTCTTTAGCTTTTCCCTTTCTCTTTTGAGTTGTTCTTGAGATTGGTTAATAGCCCTCGACTCTAAAAAGGTTAGAATCTCTAAAAATAGTTCTTTATCTTCCACCCCATGAATGTCCATGTAATAAGATAAATTTGTAAAGTCTTTCCCTAAATACCCTATATCAGCCGCTAGTTTATCTCCAAGCTGTGAAAAAGTATTTATTGCTAGTATTGCTATATCTGGAAAATCCTCCCATGCGGGAGGGATCTCCTCGGATACAGGCTCTTGCCCCATTTGTTCACACATCTTAAAGTAGCGATCTTGCGTCATCTTTGCATCGCTGTTTTTAAAGAACTTCTCCAGCCTCTCCAGAAGTTGGTACTTTTGATCCTGTACGAAAATTATCAAGATCAAAGACTACCTCGTTGAGCCAAGTGTCAAATTCGGTTGAGGAACTGACAAGAGTTTCTGCATTATCTTCAGTGAACTCCAGCTCTTTAGTAGGATCTTGGCCTGCTATATCTACAAGGAGTAGAGTTTCAAGGTGCGCTAAGGTTAAGCCTCTCCAGTTTTTTATTACAGCTCGTGAGAACTCAGTAATAAACTTTTCTTCGTCTAGGGTTTCTACAGCTTGGCGTGTTTTACGGTCAAACTTGGTAGTAGTACACTTCTTACGAAGGCCGTTTAGTTCTTTTCTAGAGAGATTGGCTACTTCTACCTCGAACCCTTTAAGACCCGAAAAGTCAACCCAAGCTGCCTTGGTGTCGACCATTAATTTTTTTAAATCCATTATTATTCCTTATTTCTAGTTAAGTGTGATTTTAGTACCGAGATCGGTAACGTTGTCGTTCATTTTCCAATCATACGCCTGAGTATAAACGTCTGCTACAGTGTTTCTATTTGTAAAAGTACAGTGTGCAAGGTTAAATTTAAAGCCTCTAAAGTCTGTACTAGACTCGCCGTTACCGGCTGTTATAACAACAGCTACATCTTCTTTCCAACTTTGAACGTCGGAGTTGGAGGTGTTTGTAACATACTGCCCTATAGAACCTGAGAGTATTCTTTTTTCAAGAGTAAATTGAGAGGGATACATAGAGGTAGCTGCATTAGTTACGCTCAACGCATTATTGACAGTTTCATAAGGTATCCACTTTACTTCATTTTGAAGTTCAACAGAACACTTATAAAGACCAGAAGAAAGATTATTACCATCTATAGAAACTAATAACTCTTTAGTAATTTGGTAATCTCTAGTACCTCTGGAAGGTAGCGAGACTCCATCTAAAAGAGTAGTTCCTCTAGTCAGCTTCGATGCTTCGCCTGATAGTGTCAACTTGA
>Ga0196889_1000379_pt1 | contig 13527 bp, 8 predicted proteins | sample VirMetDEL_Nov_12_FD_166415 | JGI IMG/M metagenome (GOLD analysis project Ga0196889, IMG submission 166415) | Aqueous microbial communities from the Delaware River and Bay under freshwater to marine salinity gradient to study organic matter... | ecosystem: Environmental > Aquatic > Marine >...
TTTATTGTAGATGAAAAAGAAGTAATACAATGTTTACCGCTTAATGAAGTGGCCTATCATTGTGGAGATAGAAACCACCGAATTTTAAAAAAGGACGTGAAAAAATATGGGTACACTAAATTTGGTTATTCCCTTTTGGATGAAAAAAGATTAACCCCAAATTTCTATACTATAGGGATTGAAATGTGTGTAAACGAGGATGGTGATTTCAAAGGAACTTTAAGGAGAACAGTAAAATTAATTCGATACCTTAAAAGCATTAATGGTAATGTTCCTTTAGTCCGACATTATGATATAACAGGCAAAAAATGCCCAAAACACAAAGTCTTAGGTACTTGGAAACTACTAGATAAAAGGCCTTGGAAAGAATTTAAAAAAGCATGTGAACTATGAAAGAAGTAAAGCACAAAGGTCATACGCTAGTCATGTACGATAGCATTGATGATCTACCAATAAGAAGATTTCAAGCACTCAATTTGAACCTAGCACTTGATGCTGGTATAGGTTCTGATCAAGAAGCTGTAACTAGACATTCAGCAATGATACGTAAGTTTATACAAGCTGGTCAAACTGAAGAAGCCTTAGTGCAGTTGAATAACTACGAGCAGTGTTTAACTTTTATAGTTCAAGGTATAAATCCTAAGCTATTTTCTTTCGTGTGCCTATTACACAAACTAGATGGAAAATTAATTACAGATTTAACTGAAGAGGGTATAAAGCAAACATTAGATAAGATGGATATAGCTAATCACAGCTTTATAACGAATCTTATGCTTGAAGCTAAAAAAAAACTTTATCAGGAGCTAGAAATATGTTTCCCAAAACTTTCCAAAGGGACAAACGAGACTAGATACTGGAACGCACTAAAAAACAATGTTATCTATAGGCTTAAGAAAGTAGCAGGACAAGAGGTAGATGACATGTTAGAAAAAATAGAACTAGGTTTATTGAATATAGTTAAACCTAAAATATATGCTGGGACTACGGGAATAGAGGTTAAAAACAAGAAGAGTTTTGAGAACCTAAGTACTAAAGTGGATAAGGAATTTAACGTAAATACGAACGATCTTAATGTTTTTCAGTTTTATAGCAGAGTAGAACAGTTAATGAATAAAAAATGAGTAATCCAGTAACTAATAGCCAGCTTTACAAAGATGACGGTAAACTCAAAGAGCTGTTAAAAACGCTCAAAGAGATACAAACTGTGTATGCAACTATGTCTGATGGCATAACCAATAAAGCTAAGGCATTAGAATTAGCTCTCAATGGCGTTAATCTTAAGACTGATGAAGGTAGAAGAGCTTTAAAAGAAGCTGCAGCTGAAACTAGTAGATTAGAAAAATTAACAGTTAAGTACAACAGAGCTTTAAGCAATAATGCTGTAGATGTGGCTAGAGTTAATGAAGAGATAAAGAAACTAAATAGACACAACAAATTACAAGCTACTATAGTTAATTCAACAGCTACTAGTTATAATAGATTAAAAGCTACATACGACAGTAATATACAAAGGCTTAAAGCTCTTAGCCAAGGTACTAGAGACAATACAGCTGAAGGCCAGAGATTAATCCACGTCACTCAAAGAATGAAGAATGAATTGAGACGACTGGATGATCAGTTTGGTCGTAATAGGCTTAGTATGATAGAACAGAATACATCTGCTTCTAGGCTTTGGGGATCACTTAAGAATTTAGTGTTAACTTATCTATCTATAACTACGGTGATGAGACTCGCTAATAGCGTGTTTAGAAACACTAAAAGTATAGATTCATTAAATTTTGCTTATAATCAAGTTATCGATACTAGTGCTGAGCTTGTAAGATCTCAGCAATTCATAAAGGACATTACAACTGATTTAGGTTTAGATTATATATCTACGTCTAAAGCCTATTTAAAGTATAGAGCTGCTATAAAATCCACTAACTTAACAATAGAAGAATCAGATAAGATATTTACTAGTTTCGCTAAGGCATCAGCTGTATTAGGTTTATCAACTTCAGAAAACAAAGGTGTGTTCTTAGCCTTAGAGCAGATGATTTCCAAAGGTAAGATTAGTTCAGAGGAATTAAGACTACAATTAGGTGAAAGAATGCCAGGTGCTTTGGATATATTTGCTAAGAGTATGGGAGTGAGTGTAATGACCTTATCAGACATGCTTAAGAAAGGAGAGGTTATAAGTGCAGAAACTTTACCTGCATTCGCTAGAGAACTTGAAAAAGCATATAATATAACAGACGTTAAAACAGTAGATACCTTAACAGCAGCACAAAACAGATTGAATAGAGAATGGGTATTGTTTGTAGAATTTCTAGAAGGTAGCGATGCAATAAAGAGAGTATTTGATTCACTTAGAGAAGGTTTAGTTTTTATCAGGAGTAATTTCAGCACTATTGTTAATCTTACTAAAGGAGTAGCTTTAGTTGCTTCAGCTTTTGTATCATGGCACGCAGCTTTATTAATCACTAATGTAGCACAGAGGTTATCTATAGGAGCGACTATAGCTGATATAGCAAGTAAAGGTTTATTAGCTGCAGCTACAGGAGCAGCTGCAAGAGCTCAAGCTGCATTCAACCTAGTTTTAAAAAATAATCCTTATGCCTTAGTGGCAACAGTATTAGCGACTATTATATCTGGTTTAGTCTTATTTGAAGAAAGAGTAGATAAAACAAAAGAAAGTTTAAAAAATATCTCTGTACAAGCTGAGCAGAGTATAGTGGCCGCTAAGCTAAAGACTGAAGCTCTAGTAGAAGTTCTTAAGGATGAGAATGCTGAAAGAGAAGATAAAGTAAAAGCTCTCAAAGAGCTAAAGAAGATAAATAAAGATTATTTTGGTGCTTTAGACACAGAAAAAAGCAAGATAACTGATATTGATGATGCTTTAAAAAGTTATAGTGCTTCTATCCTAGTGGCTGCTAAGGCTCAAGCTGCTATTAATCGTATAATTCAACTGGAGCAGGAACTTTTAGACACAGACAAACTATGGGAGGAATCAGAAACTTCTCTTCTAGACTATGCAACAGCTGCAATAAAAAGTGGAGGCAATATATTCTTATTAGAAAACAGGCTACAAATACAAAGAGCAAAGAATTTCCAAGAGAGGAAAAATCAGATAGAGGAAGAAATAGCTGCTTTAGGTATCTTAGCAGATCCAAAAAATATAATACCAATTAGTACTATAACTGATGACGATGACGATGACGATGACGACGATAAAGGAAAGACTGATAAGCAATTAGAAGCTGCTGAAAAGCAGATAACTAAAATGAAAGACCTAGCAGCTGAAGGTCAAGCTATCCTTGGAGGTAAAGCAGCAGAAGCCAGATTGGAGTACGACAAGACAATACGCAAGATAGATGACATGAAAGCTAAACTAGCTGAGTTCAACAGAGACTTCAAGATGGATGTCAAAGTGGACTTCTCTCCAACAGTGCAAGTGGCTGATATAACCTTAGCTCGTAAGTTAGATGAATTGTTATTTGCTGAAAATGATAAGATTAAAGATGGTTTCGATATACTCGAAGAGCAAATAAGAAAAGGTTTAAAGTTTTCAGTACAATCACCTTTAGAAGAAGAATTAGCTAAAAGCATACCTGAATCATTCCTAGCTAAGAATGAAGCTAGAGCAGATGAATTAAAAAAGGCTGTAACTTCTACATTTGAAGATGATGTAAAGGATGAAGGGCTATTTGCAGCTATTGGTTTTAAGCTAGGTTTAGATGAAGATGAAATCAAAGGATTACAGACTACTTTTAGCTTTGTGAAGAAACAATTAACCTCTTTAGCTAGTTTTAGAAAGAAAATAGCTGATCAAGAGGTAACCAACTCTGCTAATGAAGTGAGATCTAAGGAAACAGCTCTTAAAAATGAGATAGCTAATAGGAATGCAGGCTATGCTCATAGTGTAGAATCTGCTACAAGAGATTTAGATTTAGCTAAAGATACCCAGAAAAAAGCATTAAAAGAACAGGAAAAGGCTCAGAAGCAACAACTAGCTGCTCAAGCTGTGCAAGAAGCTGGAAACCTAGTAGGAGCTGCAGCTAAAATATGGTATCAGCTAGGATTTCCTTTTGCTATACCAGCAATAGCACTTATGTTTGGTACTTTTGCAGCAGTTAAATTAAAAGCTGCTCAACTATCTAAAAAGAAGTTTAGTACTGGTGGTTATGAAAAGCTTGGAGGTGGATCGCATGCAAGTGGAAAGGACACATACTTAGGTTTTGAAAGTGAGGGGAAACCAGCATTCGCTGAGAAAGATGAAGGTATAGCTATATTTAATAAAAAAGCTGTTAACAAATATGGTGATATTATACCTCAACTTGTAGAGTCTGCTAATAATCTACAGCTACATAATGTAATGGATAGACAGCAAGTTATAGCTAAAAGAATAAGTGTACAAGTCAATAATATATCTGATAATGCTAAAATGGAGTATTACTTAATGCAATTACTAGAGAATAGTAAGAATAGTTCTTACAACGAGAAAGACGGAACACCAGTAATAACTAGAAACAATGTAACTCAAAGAGTCCATGGCTAAGTATAATATTACAATATCATATGATTCAGAGTCTTATACTACTCAACGAGGGTATGATAGCTCTAATCTATTTAATTATGACAAAGAGTCTGAATATGTTTTCTATAGACGTAGTCTTAATGCTGATTTAGTATTTATAGCTGAGGGTTTTTGGTTCATAGACAATGCTCCTTTTGAGACTAAGTTCGATCTATCTGTACAAGAAGTAGGAATTTATTCAGGATCTAACATAGGTGATCCTTGGATAGGTTTTTTCTACAAGACTGATTGCAAGTTTACTAAAACCACTAAAACCAAAAAAGTAATAGTAAAAGCTCAAGTAGAAGACGTGTATAAGAATGTATTAAATAGCTTAGACAAGGAAATTAACATTCTTAAGCATAGACCACTGACAACTAAAGTGAGTTATTCCAAGCAACCTTTAATCCAGATATATTTACCTGGCTCTTCGCTTATACAAAACATACTAGGTGGAGTTGTGTGGGAGTCAGAAGTTACACCTACTGAGAGTGATGCTACATTAACTAATGATTATTTATTCACTAAGTCTTTCGACAAGATAATCATAACAGGTTCAGAAGCTTCACTAGCTGAAGACATTTCAGGTATATACAATGGAGTCACTAAAGTGAGAGAGGATGGAGTTTATACCATAATACAAGATACAGTTATACGTAGTATATGGTATGTGCGCAAAAATTCATCCGGTTTAAATGTTTTCACTGGTGGTGGGCTGGACACAGGATTGTTTGGTTTTCCACAACATTCTGACTACAATAGAACGTTCTTTAATGTAGCTGATATAACTGAACAAGTTAGAGCTTTTAGAGTTTCAGCTTATGCTAGAATACTAACAGATGTTTCAAGTGGTAATCAAGTTATACCTGCAGTAGACATATCAGAATTTGGTTATACTCATGTAGCTTCATTAGTTACAACTGATTTTACATTAAATGACACTAGCCAAACAACTAATAGCTCTTTTGGTCAGTTTGACAAAAATAGCATTCAGAATCCTGATTTATATTTTCCAGCTTATGATGATGTTACTTATGGTAGAGCTACTCCAATTCTAAAATCGACTTGGAGCGAGTTCGCTATATGGTTTAGTTTAAACAGTGACCTAGTAGCTAAACAACAATCTTTAGCTGTTGAATATACAGATAGAACTACATATAAGCTGAGTGATGTTCTATATACTCTTTTAGAGGAGTTAGAAACTGGAACTACGTTCTTAGGTAATTCAGCTCACTCACAGTTCCTATATGGTTTAGTCAATCCTATTTCTGGAATAGTAGAGCCTACACTGACCTTAACACCTAACAGTAATATATTAGCTGGAAACTATGACACTCCAACTTCTAAAGCTAATATTAAGTTAGGTGACGTATTAACTATGCTTAAGAATGTTTATAACCTCGATTGGATTATAAACGAGGACAACAAATTAATAATTGAACACTCATTATATTTCGAGAATGGAGGTAGTTATACAACAGCTACAGTAGGAACAGACCTTACAACACTAGTGCAACCAGCAAATGAATTGGTATGGAGTTATAGTACTGAAGAATGGGAATATGATAAAGCCGAAATGCCTGAACAAATAAGGTTCAAATGGCAACATAAAGTATCAGAGCCTTTTGATGGTTATCCAATAGATGTGATGAGTGCATTCGTGGAAAAAGGCAACATAAAGGAGAATAACATAGGTGTGTTTACTAGCGATTTAGACTACATGCAAGCTATATCAGGTGAAATATCAAATGATGGTTTTACTTTATTGGGCGTGGATATAACTACAAATAAAGTAGCTTTTTTCAATATAGTTAAAAATGCTGAAGAATATTGGCTTATGCAAAATGGTCAACTATCACTAGTATACTTAGTTGATAAGTTCCACAAGTATAATTTACCAGCCGCGAACATTAAGGTTAATGAGGCTGTTACTACAGCGACTACTGTCCAAAGAAATAAGATTCAGGAAGTTTCATTCCCATCGCTTGCTAACATAGATCCTATAAAGTTGATAAGAACATCGTTGGGTACCGGCAAAATAGATAAGATAGAAACTAACTTGAGTAGCAAACACATTAAAACAACTATACGACATGACACCGAGAGTTAACTATAACCCTGTAGCTATATATGATTCTCTGTCTTTACAGAATCATAGGCTTTCATACTCGTATGGAGATATAGCTCCTATTCCTGTATTGAAAGACAACATTTTGCCTTTTCAGTTTCCAGTGACTGTAGGCGGCAGTGTAACTGTTTTCAAGGTAGTTAAATTAGATGATGGTACTGAAACTGATATTCTATCTAACATTAATGCTAGCGGGCTACAAGTTATAGCTTTTGAAAACTACAGTTTAGTTGTTTACAATGCTACAGCAGCTCTTTCAGCTTCATTAGGAATAGGTAGATACTATTTCTATTTTACTGTAAGTGCTGTTACTTACTACTCTGAGGTATTTGCTTGGAGGGATTCAGTAGATGATTTAATTAAGATAGAAGCTTGGCATGGAGATAACATCAACTATGAAGGTGGATTGATTAGATACAGAGCTCCATACAAGTCAACTATATACATTCAATCTGATGTAGGTCAACCGACTTATCCTTACGAAGAAGAGGTACAGAAGCGAGATGGAAGAAACTTCCCTATTCAGCAGATAAGTTATAAGCTACATAAGTTTATAATGCTTACTCCTGAGTATTTAGTTGATTTTATGAGGCTTATAAGAATACATCATTTTGTTGAAATAACCTACAAAGGCCAAACTCACAAAGTAGATGAGTTTATAATGAATGATCCAAGCTGGCAAGGTAATGGAAACATAGCTAGTTTAACTATAGAATTTAAAACTGATTCTGTTATAGTTGAAAACTCTAGAGGTTTAGAAGATTTAACCTATGCTCAAGTTACTGTGCTTACTTCTTGTCCAACAGCTATAGAAGGTAGGTATACTGACCATGCGGCAGCAGGTACTGGAGGTGTAGTCGCAGATGAATACTTTGCTATAACTTCTCAGTCTGGAATAGTTATTCAACTTGATGCAACTCAGTCATTTTATAATGATACTGAAGCTAGTGCTCAGTTAACAGAAGATAGCTGCTATGCAGTTGTGGTTGGTAACCAATATGCTTTACCTAAGAATGCTGTTAGAAAACTAAACCCTACATTGACATATAATACTGATGTCGATGCTACAGCTGGAGGTATAGCTGTAGATGGTATCTATTATACTGGATTTTCCCATGAAAGAGCTGTTCCTTATGGCACAGCTGTAATACGTTTAACATGAAAAACTATATATTACTTTTATTTTTGGTTGCTTACTCTAATGTATATTGCCAAACTACTGATTCTTCAATTGATAAAGGCGTTGGTATCTATTACTTCACAGCTAAACCTGGTATCGTACCAGATGAGTCTTTTGGCTCTGAGATAGCAGTCAATATGCCAGCTAGAGTTTTATACTTATGGAATAGAACTGGAGCTAAGTGGGAACGATATGGCAAAATAAAATATGCTGATGGAGTTCCTAGTGGAGCACCTATAGACGATTCTTACATAGGTCAATACGACACCACTACCGGTAGGTTATATAGATGGACTGGAAACCAATGGATAACAGGATCTGAAACTTCAATCTCTGTGGTAAGTAGTCCTATACTTTTTGATTCATCAGGCGTAATAGGTATAGACTTCGATAGATTAACTCAGGTAGATGTAGGAACCATAACGAATACTATAATGGCCGATGAGACAGCTAGGATCGCTATAATAGATACTACTACGGCTCTGATTAATACATCAGATTTTACTGATCTACAAATAGTTAACTTAACAGACAGGATAGTAGAAACAGACGATGCTATATCCAACATAACTAATAATGCTATCGATATTAAGAATGAATTGATAGTCAATGCTACAGGTACAGATGCTTTTGTTAAGTATACAGGCAAAGCTCCAACATACTCTGGTAACCTAGGCATATATACTATGACGTTTGACATAGATAGTACTAATATTAAAAGTTGGAGGTTCGGAGGAGGTAGTAACGATAATATATGGGATGGTAGTGGAGACATGCAAATCAACGTAGTGTTATCTAATGCTAGTCCTACGTTGTCTGAACTCAATGCTATATTTGGAAACATACAATTTATAAATGCAGGTAACGGAGAAGTGATTAGTGATTTAAAAGCACAATTTCAAGTATCTTTATTTCAAGAAGCTACATCATCTACTACTGTTCAGATGAGAGCTTCAAACCTAACAGGTTTTGGAACAGAGGGATTTAAAATGATTATAACGTATTAAACATGAAAAGAGTTGTATTTATATTAGTTTTAGCTTTATTAGCTTTCAACTCCTATGGACAGTTTAGAGCTAAGGTAGATTGCCAAGGTTTCACTTTGTTAGCTGATTCTACCTATACAGGAAATTTAATAAAGTTTGTTGATCAAACCAATAATAACTTTCTGCCTATAAACACGCAAGTAGATTATGTGTTGACTGATGCTTCATATAATAACTATGTTATTGATACTATACACAGTTATACTTTTACTAGCTTAAATGTTACAGTGACAAAATTGGAAGGAGGTAATAACTTCGCTCCATTAGGTATAAGCCAAATAAGTAAAAACTTTGAAGAAGGCTTTATAGCTGTAGTTCCACAAAACAAAGACGGTATAAGTCCAGTTGTGAAGAGTTCAATTGAAAGTCAGAACTATAAACGAATGGCTGATTCGTTGCATTTTTTATTGGACCGGTCTATAGATTCTATAAAGTTTGAGAACGATAGCATTAGTGTTTATTACCATAGAAAGACTACAGGTAGAATACGGTTAGGTGACGCTATAATTTCGGTAGACACCCTTACGGCGTCCTCTGGGAGTTATATAGACGTTTCTTTTGATCTACCTACCACCAACATAGAAAACGAATTAGAGGTCATTAGAGATGGCTTTTCGTGCTCTTACTTGAGAGACTATACAATAGGATTAGATGGTGCTGGAGATAGAAGACGGATAACATTTGTGATTGATTTGCTATATGAATTTGTAAGAGTAAATTTAAGATTATGAGAAAAATATTTATAGCTTTTATGTTTTTGTATGCTGTTAACTTATCAGCTCAGGTACCATGCTCAGTAGACAGTATAGGTATTAAAGACTGTGTGATAGGTGAATACCAATATATTATACCTGTTTTTGTAGGTACTACTGGAATAGCAGATAGTGTGAAGGTAGAAGCTACAGGTTTAGACTACGACTTTCAAACACAGTACTTTAGAATGTATCAATCTTTTTCAAATCCAGGTAATGTAAATAGCTTTCATTTTCCTATCTATAGTTATGCAGATCAGATAGTAAATAATGTGGATGTAAAAGTAACATTGATTGGAGGTACGTGTGATGAGTCTACGGATTTTTTAATGGTTACACTAGGTATAGATGATCCACTATGCTTTTGTACTGAGTTTAGAGTTTTAACAGGTACGCTTAATGCGAATAAGCTATATTATGCTAGTGACTACATAAGCAGTAGTCAAAACATTCTGAACGGAAATACTGTTTTATATTCAGCAAATAATTATGTAGAATTAACCGATGGCTTTATCTTAGAAAATGATGCTATCTTAGAAATAAATGATACAGGATGCGTATTAAACTAATTATATTTTTCAGTTTATTTTGCTTTATGCTTTCAGCACAGAATGAAGGTATGAACTACTATTTGATTAAGCCAGCTCCTAATCAAGGGTATGTTTTGTATTCAGCCGATATGGGAGGTAGGTTTTCTCCTGCTCTACTATCAGAGTTAGTTGACACTTCAGGTGTGGGACTAGACTCTATAGTTACTCAAAACCAGATGGTTGCCATATCGCCTATGCTTACACAAGGTGGAGATACTACAGGAACCATTTTTATGTTATCCGGTTCAGGTGGTCAACTATATTATAAAAAAGGCTGGGGCGTTGATATTCAAACAGACGGATTGAGTACGATTATTAATTCTGATTCGACTACCTTAGATCTAAGATTCTTTAAACTAAATACTGGAAATGCTGTATTAGACACTCTAGGTTTTATAGCTGATACTCTAGATGTATTTAGAGATTCAATCGATAGTCATGAAGAAAGGTTAGACACAATAGAAGCAAATATCAGTGATAACCAAACACTAAGTTTTGTGTTTCCAGACCTTACTATCTTAAGAGGAAATACTGTTAGCCTTTCATCTTTAAGGGAGTGGGCTAACATAACAGGTAAACCAGCTACCTTTGCTCCGTCAAGCCATACACACATTGAAAGTGAAATAACAGATCTCACTCACTTCACTTTCGCTGATGTATTAGCTGCAGACGGAACAGGTAGTACTTTAGATGCTGATTTCCTAGATGGACAAACAGGCACTTACTATCTAGATAATACAGATGGCCAGTTAGTCAGTTGGGATGCTGTGCTTAATCAACTCACAATATCAGGAGGTAACACAACTACTTTAACAGGTTTCTCAGAATCAAGTCATACACATACGGAAGCTAATATAACAGATTTAGACCACTATACAGACGCTGATATAAGTGGAAGTGAAACAGCTTTTAGCGGATGGGATAAAGATGTTAGTGATGACTTTGATGGGGTATATTCTAGTTTAACAGGTAAACCAACGACAATCAGTGAAGCTCAGGCGAGTGCCATAACAGCTAATACTGCTAAGGTCACATACCCTAGTGCTGATGCCTCTAAACTCTCAGGAATAGCAGCAGGAGCTGAAGTCAATGTACAGAGTGATTGGAATGCAGTTTCAGGTGATGCTCTTATATTAAATAAACCCACTACTATAAGTGCAGGACAAGCAAATGCTATAGTAGCGAATACGGCTAAGACAGGGATAACAGCAGATCAAGCAAGTGCAATAGTGACTAACACTGCTAAGGTCACATATCCTAGTGCTGATGCCTCTAAACTCTCAGGAATAGCAGCAGGAGCTGAAGTCAATGTACAGAGTGATTGGAATGCTGTGTCAGGAGACACTTATATAATGAACAAACCTACTACTATAAGCGGTGTGGGTTTAGGTTTAGATCTAGAATCTGGTAATACAGAAGTGCACTTGAACTTTTCAGAGTTACCTATAGATGCTAGCCCAATAAGTACATCTAACTTTGTTTACTCTGATGCAGCAACAGAGAAGATAATTACTTTTGCTGATCTAGATGCAGCTATAAACAATACAACTAATACGTCTGTATCTGTAACAGGCACGACTACAAAAACATTAACTCTTTTTGACTCAGACGGGAATGATGTTGCTACAACTTTTACAGATGAAAATGATATACCTAATAGTACTACTATTACACTAAGTACATCTGGATTACTTACTGGTGGCGGTACATTCAATACTAATCAAGGAACGCCTTCTAGCCTTAGTTTTAATGTAGATCCGTCGATAGAGTCTAAGTGGACATTGTCTGGAAATGCTATAGAAAATAATAATTCTGGTTCAGTTAAGATAGCAGATGAATTGGAAATAGCAAAAGGATTGTCAATACCTCTTGAAACAAGAGCTAATGGAGATGTAATATCTTTAAATACTGCCACCAAAAGCAGATTTAGACTACAAGGACATATAGGACTGACTAGTGGAACTACAAATACTAGTGGTTATGAAATAGAATTAACTTGTGAGAGATTGGCTGGATGTGTGGTTTCTCCAGATATTTTCTTTGGTACTCTTAGGTTAGGTAACACTAACATATCGAGTTTGTCGCTAGTTAATGGAGAAACTGTCAGAATAAAGAAAGATAATTCTGTTTGGATTGTACTAAAAGCTGCAGCAGTTACAGCAGGGACAGAAGTAGATCCTACAGTTTCTGCTACAGTAAAAGCAATAACAGGAACAGATGTATCTAATTGGAATACTGCTTATGGTTGGGGCAATCATGCTAGTGCAGGTTATATAACTACGGACTTAAATAATTATCCTACAACTCTTAATGTAACAGGAACAACAACAAAAACAATAACCATTCAGCGAAATGGCTTATCTGATTTGACCGCTAATTTTACTGACTTACAGGGAACAGGTCAGCAAGGTCCGCAAGGTCCAGAAGGTCCAGAAGGTCCAGAAGGTCCGCAAGGTCCAGAAGGTCCAGAAGGTCCAGAAGGTCCACAAGGACCAGCAGGTGTAATAACTATAGGTTATCAAGATGTTCAGAATGGAGCAGACCCTTCATTAGCCTCTTTGACAGGATTAAATGAATTGCATGTATCTGTTTTTAGTTCAGTAGGAGGATCAAGTCAAATATTTTTCCCAGAAGCTACTAGTGCGCTAAGAGGTAAAAAGGTTTACATTACATCTGATGGAAATGGTACATATCAAATAAATAGTGATTTTGCTAATATATACATAATGCATAAGGGAGCTGTTGGAAGCGTCCAAATAAATGATCACAGCCCTACAACTGTAATTTGTATGAAATTAGGCTCAGGTTCAGCTTATTATTGGCAAGTCTATAAATCCAATTAACATGAAAAATATAATTTTAGTTTTTCTGCTATTTGCCTTATGGCAAACATCTTATGCTCAATTAAAAGTCATCAGTGGTGATGTCCACATAGGTGGTTCTAGTCCAACCGAAAAGCTGACTGTCAATGGAGCTATAAACCTAGGAACAACTGCTAATAGTAATGCAGGAACTATTCGATATTTGAGTAACGTATTTGAAGGGTACAACGGAACGGCTTGGGTAGATTTGTCTAGTCCTTCAAAGTGGACACTAGCAGGTAATAATATTTATTTCAATACGGGCAAGGTCGGAATAGGCGGAGCACCAGCTACAGCTTTTGAGATTAAAGACAATGGTTCACGAATGCGTTTCCAGCGTTCAAGTGCAATTGATGGAATTGTAATAGGAGATAGCGAGCAAAATTTTGCTATTGCAACAAGGGTGCAAGGAGCA
>Ga0196889_1000383_pt1 | contig 13435 bp, 22 predicted proteins | sample VirMetDEL_Nov_12_FD_166415 | JGI IMG/M metagenome (GOLD analysis project Ga0196889, IMG submission 166415) | Aqueous microbial communities from the Delaware River and Bay under freshwater to marine salinity gradient to study organic matter... | ecosystem: Environmental > Aquatic > Marine >...
ACGTACTTTTTATAATAAATATATAAAATGTCCCTTTTTGAATATTTTGCACTATAATATAATAGATACTATTAATATCTTAATAATAATGAGATATATTGATAATATGATAATGACATAATATTATATGACACATTGACATATAACTTATTATATATCATGACACAATGTCATTTGCAAATACTATATTATATTAATATAATTATGACATAATGACATGTATAGTACAATGATTACATATGTCTTAATAATATGTATAATCTATTGTGTATATGATAGTAATATGATACAATAGCTATTAATATCGCAATGATATGATATAATAACATGACAATATGACATGACATTGAGACATTGACAGCAAAACTATAAGTTTATTGCAGATTTGATAACAAAATGATACTATTGTTATTAATATGGGGGTACTTTTTATATTGACTTTCCTAACTGATTGATTATCAATATGGTATATATTACACAAATACTCTCTATATAAAACACTTATTTCTAACTAGGCCTACGGGCTTAAAAAAAAAATGAGAACACTATACATTACCTTAATGTTAACTATATCTAGTTTATTAATGTCTTGCGGGTCTGTGAAAGGGCAAGCCTATGTGGATGTAAATGAAAACATCGACTTTGAAAACAATGAGGATCTTAGGTACCGTACTAGATTTAAGGTTGGGTACAAGATATACTTAGGTGAGAAGCACACGTTACTAAAAGATAAACGAAAGAAAAAAGAAGAATAGTACACAAATACCCTCTATATAAAATATTATTTTATGAAAAAAAAGAGTCTAAGCGCTACACCAAGGGACAATGCTAGACAAGCTGCTAAAGCTGCTAGAAGAAAAAGAACAGGTAGATTATCTAAACTTCAAAAAGCTGCTAAAGATAGAGAAAAACAAAAAGAATATCTTGTTAATAAAGCTTTAAAAGATAACGATAAAGCTAAGAGACAGAAAGAAAGAAAAGACAGAAGAAAAAGATAATGGCTAGAAAAAAGAAAGCTGCATCATGCTGGAAGGGGTATGTTGCTAAGGGTAAAAAGAAATCACCTAGTGGTAAGAAGACTAGAAGCGGTAGAACTAAAATGGTTAACAACTGCGTGAAGAAAAGGTAATTTAATAAAATCTAATGACTGAATCAATAAGAAAATTTAAACACAATATAAAAATGTCAGCAAGATCAGCAAAAGATTTAAGGCACTACATAGGTGCCGCGGGGATATTCTTACTTATAGTATTCCTTTTATTATTCTTGTCGTATAACGAGATACCTCCAGTTAACAAAGATGTCTTTGTGTCTGTCGTAGGTATGATGGTAGGTTCTCTATCAGTAGTTATATATACAATCATCGGCAAGAACCCAGAAGAATTAGAAAGCTTACGTAATAAAAACGAGAGCTTACAAGCTAGTATGGATATGATGGAAGTACGCAACGATCAGTTGGAGTCTATGATCATACAGATACAGCAAAACATTATAAAGAACTTAACACCGCTTGATGACATCGCTAGATGTGAATGCGGGAATGACGAATGTAACTGTAAAAACAACGAAGAATAATGAAAACAAAAATAACTAAAGCAAACGCAGGAGCAGCTATACGTGATGACAAAGCACATATTGACTACTTAAAAAGAGATGTATTAGATGACCAGAGATCTGGTGGAAGATACAAAGATAGAAACCAAACTGCAGACGAGAAACATATTTCTAAACTAGCAGGAGACATCAAGCATGATGCTTCTTTCTTATCTAAACACTGGACACACAATAAATAATTAATCAGTCAGGGCAAAGATTCAAAGCTTAGTGGTTAAGCTCGCGTTCGGCGACAAACATAAAACTACGACGACAGCTATATCTCTCTGACATTATAAAAAAACTATGGGATTTAAACTAAACATTGGAAAAGACGGAGGCGGTGGTAGCACTGGCTTCAGCTTAAAGCAGTCATTAAACATGATTAATGCAAAACTTATGAGTTCTCAAATGGTGGGAACAGACGTTATGAAAGACGGGTACTATAATACCGTTAATGAATCAGGCGCTGGTTCGCCTAGTAATTTTAATAAAGGATTTGAATCACTTCCTGAAAGCGTGCAAAAGAACATAAAAGACGGCATGCCTATGAATGATGATGGGCCATATATGAGGGGAACAGCTCCTACGCTTAAGCCAGATGAAGATAACGTTGCTATTGGAGAATCTGAAACTAAAAACATAACACGTTCTTCAGGACGAGGAGGAAAACAAAAAGGTACACGTAAAACAACTACAGTAGAAAGAGTTAAAGGAGAGGGAACTCCAGATGCCGCTAGAAAAGGTGTTAACAGAATAGGAACTGAAACTGTTGATACATTTGGTAGTGATACTACAACAAGAACTGTACTTTCTGGATCTTCTGGTTTTAGAAAAGATGGAAGCGGATACGTCAAGGAGGCTTCTGTTAATACTATAACACCAAGAGGAGGTACTACTAGTAGTAAACCTAAAGCAAGCATGGATGGTCTAAGCGCTCGAGCTAAAAAAGACAAAGAAAAAGACTTTTAATGGCATATGTTCAAAAGGATAATCCTTTTAAGCAGGCTAATTCAGGTCAATCACTTTATACTGTAGAACAAACACCACCGATACAACACATTGATGTATCTAATAATGATCACTCACCTACTTTACGTAGAAAAAGTAAAGAACCTAGAAAAACTACTAAAGGCAAAGGGCGTAACTTTAGAACTGTAAAAGAAGGGGCTGGTATGACATCAGCTGGTGTAAAAAAATACAGATCTAAAAACCCAGGTAGTAAATTAAAAACAGCAGTTACTGGTAAGGTAAAACGAGGTAGTAAAGCTGCTAAAAGGCGTAAGTCATTCTGTGCAAGATCAAGAGGCTGGACCGGTAAAAGAGGTCGAGCTGCAAGACGCAGATGGAGATGCTAAAATTATAAAATTAAATTAAATTAAATTAAATGGCACAATTTGGAGGACCTAAGCTACTTAAAGCATTACACTTTAATGATACGGCTAAAGGCAAATTAACAATAGGTATAAATAAAATAGCTGACGCTGTTAGCTCTACATTAGGAGCTAGCGGTAGAACTGTAGTTATAGAAGATGACTTCGGCAACCCACACGTTACTAAAGACGGTGTGACAGTTGCTAACTCTATAATGCTTGGAGACTCGGTTGAGAACCTAGGTGTTTCTATGATGAAGCAGGCAGCGCAGCAAACAGCGAATATGGCAGGAGATGGTACCACCACCTCTATAGTACTGACTCAGGCCATAATCGACTGTTATCATAAACTAAAAGGAGACACACATTCTTTTAGAGACATTAAACAAGGTATAGGTAAGTTTAAAACTCATATAATAGAGTTACTAGAAAAGAAAGCAACAGAAGTTGACGATAAAAAGTTAGATGATGTTTCTATTATTTCTGCTAATAATGACAAAGAGTTAGGTAAACTTATAGCTGATGCTTTCAGGCAAGCTGGTGAAAATGGTATTGTAACTATGGAAACCTCTGCTAATAGTGATACGTATGTAGATGTTGTAGAAGGAACTAAATTAAGTTCTACATATAAATCACCACATTTTTTTACTAATAAAGAAAAAGAAGTAACGGAGCTAGACAAGCCGCTTGTATTTATAAGCGCATCGGATATACCTAATGTAAGAAAAATTCAGGACATCTTAGAGTATGCTATTAAGTCAAATCGTAGCATACTACTTATTGCTCCCCTAGAGTCGCAGCCGCTAACGGCATTAGCGATGAATATGGTTAAGGGCAATATTAAGGTCAATGTAATAGATCCACCTAGCTTCGGACTTAAGCGGAAGGACATACTTGAAGATCTAGCATTGCTTGTCGGGGCTAAAGTTTTTGACGAAAGCCTCGGGGACTCGATTGATTCGATAACCCCCGACATGTTAGGAGAAGCTGATAAGGCTATCTCAGATAAAGAAGGTACAGTTTTAGTTATTCAGGAAAAATCTGAAGAAGCATTAGAACGTATCGAGTATTTAAAATCTACTCTTGAAAAAGAAGATCATTTTACTTTAACAAAGCATCTAAATGATCGTCTAGCATTACTTTGCGGTGGTGTTTCTATAATTTATGTAGGAGCAGACACTGATGTAGAGCTAAAAGAAAAACAAGATAGAGTTGATGATGCAATTCACGCGGTAAAAGCTGCTAGAAAAGAAGGTATCCTGCCAGGAGGCGGCGTATCTCTAGCTTATGCAGCAAATTCTGATTGGAAAATGGAATTAACACAAGGAGAATATACCGGAGTTGAAATACTAAAAGATGCTTTAGTAGCACCATACACCAAAATACTCAAAAACGCAGGTTTAGACCCAAAATCTTATAAATTATCTAAATGGGGTCAAGGAATTGACGTAACTTGCGGTTGTAAAGAAGATATGATAGAAAAAGGTATTATAGATCCGCTACTTGTAACTAAAAGTGCGCTAAATAATGCTATTTCTGTGGCTACAACCATTTTATCTACTGATTGTGTAATATCAAACATAAGAGAATAATGGAAGCAATAGGAAATTTTATCATAATTAAAGAATTAAAAGAAAAATCTTCAAAAACTAGTGGAGGTTTGGAGTTAATAGAGAAAGATAGAGAAGGTAATAGATACAAAAAGGGTATTATTATATCTTCTGGGCCAGATGCTCTTAGAAATGATCAGAGCATTGTCTACGACCGTGTAGGCTCTCATGCTATAGAGTACAAAGATGACGTATATCAAGTAATAAGCTTACGAGATGTAGTTGCAGTGTTGTAATGGAACGTTCTGATTTTGTTAAGCGTGGTGAGCTAAAGGTAGACTTTCTAAAATACTATAGATTAGTGTCTAGATGGGCAACAAAAAACAATGACTTAAATGTTGCTGATCTAGAACTATTATTTTACTTAGATCCAATAAGATATTTTACCATAGATGACTTTAAAACAGGCACATTGTTCTACACTTGGGACAAAGACAGGTTTTATAGGCTTCAAAGAGACGGATGGGTTGAAAAAGCTCATTATGGTCGCGGTATAAAAGGTGACCATAACAAGTATATAGTTAGTAGAAAAGGTAAATTACTAATAAATAAAATATATCGCATTTTGATAGGTGAAGAAGATTTACCATCGTCTGCAAGAAGAAATAAAGTGATGCAACGCAAAACGTATATAGATAAAGTATACAGCGAGGCTATAAAAAAGTTCAATAAACAAAAAAAATAAAAAAATGGCATTAATAACACCAACAGCAGCGATAAATGCTCAAACAGGTAAAATTACATATTCTTTCACAGGAGTAGCAACAGCTGATACTTTAAAAGCTGTAGTTATAAGACCTAAGATGTGTAAAGGAGCTAGTATGCTGCCAAACGCTTTAACTGTAACAGTAGCAGATGGTAGTGTAACTCAAATAACATTAGGAGGTAGTGATCCAGAACCTATAACAGACTACACGGTAAGACCTGCAGCTACATTTGTATACAGCGCAGATTCACAAGCTGAACAAACATTAAAAGAAGGAATAGATTTTACTATAGGAAATGCAACAGGTACAACACCTAAGCAAATAAACTTTTCTACAGCGCTAACTGGTGCTAATAAAGTTTGTGTTTTAAATTATAGCTACTATGACGTTGTTGGGGCTAATTTAGTTTATGATACACCTATATATCCAAGCAATTGCAGAGGAGTTATGACTCAAACAGTTTCAAATACACCTTATAATATTATTATTTGGAATGAAGGTATATTAGCACAAGAACCTAAGTTCGTAGCAACAGCTGGTACTGTGAACGCAGTGGTAGAAGCATTAATAACAGACGCATAAAAACAAAAAGATGGCAAAGAAAACAAAAACAGGCGGTTCACAAATACCTCACTTATGGAATGGTATACCCGGAGTTCAAATAGACAATCCTTCAGATAATTCAGTTGTTACAACTGGAATAACATGTAAGGTTAACAAAGCCACTGGTTGCGGTGGAAGAACAAAAGACTACTAAGAAATGGCAAAGATCAGTACATACACAATAGACTCTACTATAGAAGGTGACGACAAGTTACTAGGTACTGACTCTGCATCAACCTCAGCACTTGCTACAAGAAATTATACAATTGACAGCTTAAAGGCTTATATTCAAACTGGATCTCCTGCTAATATTACAGATACAATACCTTTAGGTTTTGCACTTACTGTAAATAGAGAAGGTACAGCGTATGAAAGAGCTTTAGTAAGAACCCTTGCGGGATCTACTCTTACTAACGTTGTTCTTAAAAGTGCTACAGTTAATACAGGTTCAGATATATATTTAAATACACTTGGCTCCGGTCAAGTTTTTTTAATTATAAGGGATTACAATAATGGCCAGTTTGCTGTTGATTATGACTTAGCAGATTTTGCAGCTAACTCAGCAACATGGTCAGGAACAATAGGCGGCGTTGCACACACAGGTACAGTTACTACATTTAATGCACCTAATTTTTCAAATGCTAGTCCAGCAGCTAACGATACTCAATATGTAGGCTCTGGTTCAACTAAATATACAGACTGGGCCTTTAATGTAACATTAGATGCAGGTCAAACATATACAGGCGGTCAAGTAGCATTTACAGAATTTACTTTTTTAACAGGTGCTACACAAATTGAAACTCAAGCTGTAGGTACACTTAAGGTAACACGTAATATTGAAGTTCCAGATGGTGATGTAACAATAGGCTCAGTAACACCTACTACAGATCCACATAACCTTACGGTATATGGCGATATAAAACTACCTACATCTGAAAGTCGTATAAAATTTGGTGGTGATACTAACAATGTGCTTATGAGCACAGATGGTAATGATCTTACTGTTTCAGGAACTGGAACTGGATCTAACCTTGTTACTAATCCTACTAGATTTACACAAGATATAGTAAAAGACACTAATGCTACTTCTACTGATGGTAGAACCATTATGGGTCAAAACACATTTACAGCTATTAACACTGATGGTACAAGAGGTGTGCTTTCTAATCAAGGAGTTGAATTACAAAACTCTTCAGGTGTAGCATTATCACAACAACAAGTATCAGGTAATGCACCTCAAGGCAGTTTAACAAATCAAGGTTATCTTACATCTATAAAAGTAGACAATAACTGGTTTCAACTACCTGCATTATCATCAGGTGTAGCAGAAGCTTTACCAGGACTTAGCGAAACTTTAGCTGGTCCACCAACTGCTATAACAACAGGCCGTTTATTTTACGGTATTCAAAATGCTGCAGGAGCTCTTTTTCAAGCAGCAACATCACCAACATCTTTAACAACACCAGAAAGTATAGCGCAAAACGTTACTTCTTTTACGGTAGATACTGGTAATCAAACAGATTTTGCAGCAATATTTGCAGCTGTACCTACAGGTCAGAATTTATATTTTGTTGATAGTACATATACAACTGCTTTTCCATCAGCTGGAGGTCAAATATTAGATGCATCGGTTAATATATATTTAGTTGTTGCTTATGACACAGGTACATATATAGCTACATTTGGTAGACAAGGATATGGTACGCTTAATGTTTCAACAAGCACATTTAATATTGACTCTGAAGTAGTTAAATTAAGTGCTATACCAACAGGCGCAAAGTCAAACTTTATGTATTATGATACAGCTACTAAAGCTTTGTCTCATAATCCACTTAATGTTCTTGGATCTGCTAATGGTGCTACATATGATTATGGTGGTAATACTGATGTGCCCGTTGTATCAATTGATTTTGATAACTTAGTTATATCAGCGCCTGCTAATGGTGTTGTAACTTTAAAACAAGGTTATACTTTTGGTGGTGCATTAACAGTTGATACAACTGCTGTTAATTTTAATTATTATGTATTAAGTGATATAACAGCTAATAAAACATTAACTTTACCAGCAGGTGTTGCAGGTAATAGTATAAAGATAAGTAATTTATCTAATTTAGATTCGTCCGGTGGTTATTCAGCATCCTCATACACTTGGACAGTATCACCTAATGGTTCAGAAAAAATAATGAAAGCATCACAATTAACACTTGATGCATCAACACAAAATTTTGAGCTTTATTATACTGATGCTACTAATGGATGGGTAATAAACTAATAACATGGGACTAACAATAGATTTACCAAGCGCTGGACTCCTAGGGATATCAGGCGCACAAGCATTTGAAATAACAGCTAATACCACAATGGGTATTAACAAGATATACGTTTGTAAACAAGCACCAGACTTTACAATAACACTTCCTACAACAGTAACTGCTGATGGAGGTGAAGTACTTGTAAAAAAAGTAGGTTCGCAAACTGTAACAGTAACCGCGGCTTTAATCGAGGGTACTAATCAATCACTAACAATAACTAACAACCAAGCGGTAAGATTTGTATATATCAATGCTACTTTTGGTTGGTTAATAACTTAAGCTATGCCAGACGTTAAAACATTTTATCCAGGCGCAACAGCAGGAAATCCAATAAATAATTCTACAGATTCAGTAACAGCAACGGTAGGTAATTCTGTAGATGACCAAAACCAAACTCCAAACGCTCTTGTTTGGACAGGTACAGCTGTAGAATATGCAGCTCTTGGCTCTAAAGACGCTAATACACTTTATTTCGTAATCTAATGCCAATATACAAAGGAAGCACAGAAGTTGCCAGTGGAAACCTATATAAAGGATCAACTGAGATTCAAGATGGATATAAAGCTACTGACTCTTTTTATGTAAATGAAATATCTATATCATTTTTAAATTTTCCAGGACAAGCTGATTATATTATAACAGGAGCGCCAGGTACTACTATATCAGCTACAAGATCTGTTTCTTGGACAGAGACCGCTCCTTCAGGAAGTGCATATAACGGAACTCAAACAGCAAGTGGTGTTCCTACTGGTTTTTCTTTTACTGGTGGACAAGAAGGAAATATTTCTTACACTACTACTACCCCTAATGTTAATTTTGTTTCATCAGTATTTCCTAACACTAATACTTCTGTAGATTATAATTCTTTAACTATAAGTTTACCAACTACTACCATAGCTACTTACTCTTACACATTTACTGGAGCTTTAGGCAGATCAACTAGTTGTTCAACATTCACAGGTACAGCTTGTTCTGTAAGTAGTGATACGAAGGCTAGTAGCTATTATGGTGCATTTTCTTATTTTTATCAAAATGCTAATGGAACTGGAGGTTACGGTGCTAATAGTTGTACTCAAGGATGTTCTGTAAGTATCAGTTCATCAGGAGGTAGCAGCGCGTGCACCGACAATTCTGCAGTATCACAAGCTTCTATTAGTGGACAAATTATTGGATGTGGTGAACTTAATACTTTTCAAATAGCAACCCAAGCATCTAAAAGCGGTCCATCATGCGCCACTGGTGATAATATAGCATTTTATGCTTGGTCGGGTACTGGTCCTGTAAACCAATTCCTTGCTAATATTAATCCAAATAATTCTGGTAGTTATAATCAAACTGTAACTAGTAATTCTAATGCACAAAATTATCTTGGACAGTATGTCGTAGGTTATGCTAAAAGTGTTTTAGTAACAGCAGCATTTTTTGGAGGAGGTAATTACCAAATACCAAATCCTTGTCCAAGTTCATAAATAATAAATTAAATTAAATTAAATCAAATGAAATTATTTGTAAAAAAAGATTGTGACTTTTGTAATCAAATATTAAAAGATAATATAAAAGTAGAAGTAATATATGTTGATAGTGGCAATTATGAAGGACTTATGCCTCAGCAAGTACCTGTTTTACAATTTAACAATGGTGCTCAAATAATAGATCCTCAATTTATAAATACACTTTTTGATGAAATTAGAAGACACAAGTAGAGGATTAGGCGACACTATTGCTAAAATAACAAACGCTACTGGAATAGCTAAGATAGTTAAAATAATTACACCTAATTGTGGGTGTGATGAACGTCAAGAATGGCTAAATAAAAAAATACCATATAAAAATTAAAAAATGGCAAAATTAACAACTATAATAGGTGGTCAACCATATGCTGCAGCAGTAACAAATGCTCCTGTAGATACTGACAATAATCTTCTTGATTTTTGGAAAGGCACACAAGCTCAGTATGACTCAGCTACACTTAAAAGAACAGGTGGTGCAATATCACCAGCTCCAAATAATTTAACAACATTAGTATTCACAGGTCTTACAACAGCTGCTGGTATGGGCTGGACAGTAGGCGATATTGTTTATGTAACTGGTTCATCTAACAATACCACAAGAACAAAAGGCTCTATAGCTGTTGTAAATAGTGCAACAAGTCTTACTATAACTATGGACGCTGGGTATACTAATACAGACACTTCTGGTTATCAAGTTGACAAATATTACGATACTACATTATACTTTATAACATAATATGCCTTTAAATTTAGCACAAACAGCTATATCCGCTTTAAAAATAGGTGAGAATGCTTTGACTGCTATATATAGTGGTATAATTAGAGTTTACCCAAATCAAGTTACAGTAAGCATTGATGGTGCAAACGCATCTAGTCAGTCCGGTACTCCTGGCCAACCAATGAATTCTTTTGTTTACACCGTAACACCTTCAGGTAACTATGGATGGACTAGTGCTCAAATAGCTGCAGCTACACTTACTGGTTTACCAGCGGGTTTTACAGCTACTTTTTCTTCATCAGGATCTTTAGGATCACAAACAGGTACTTGGGCAATAACAACCACAGATGGTAATTTTCCAAACACAGATACAGCTATAACAGTAGCTTCTTTAACATCTACAATATCTGAAACTCAATATGGAACAGTGGTTATTAATATTGTAGGTACTGGTTCAGTAGGTGTTATAGGTGGTGGACAACAATCATACACAATAAGTGGAAGTAATTTTATAGGATTAACCGTTGGAGGCACAGTAGCGGGAACATCCGCAGGTGCTTATACAGATGTAGGAACATTACTTAATTCTACATATCAAACAGGATCATCTGGTACAGCTACAACATCGGGAGATGCAATAACTTTTAGTTGGATAAATAGCGGAACTGGAAGATATCAAAAACAATGTAGTGTAAGTAGAACGGTAACCGCAATAGGTACATCTACTTCTTCAGGAACTATATTTGGACAAAGTCCTGGTCAAAGTCCTGAAACAGCTAGAGCTATAACTATAGTTTGGGGTGGACCGCCTTGGAATACAAATCCTGTTGCAGGTGCTCAAGTTTATAGTAAAGTTTATTATGATACTTCTTCTTCTTTAGAAATAGATCCAAGGGCTAGATGTCAAATGTGGATAGCTTGGACGTTAACCGCAGGATCATCAGCACCAGGTTTACAAAATCCAACTGTAGTTAGACCTTCTATAACTCCTCCTGTTGGAGATCCAGGTTATACTTTTACAACCACTAATTTAGGACAAGGTGCAGCTGCTGAAGGTACATATACAGCAAATATGTATAGTAATGTAGGTCTTCCGGGTATAGATCAAGCACAAAGAGGAAGTATAGTTAATTCAGCACAAACTTGGGGTTGGACTTAAAAAAATAATATGGCAAGAATAAAATTATATCCTAATGATACTACTATTGAAGGTGGTGATAAATTAGTTGGGACTGATATAAACGGTAATGCTACAAAAAATTACCAGATAGAAGAACTTGCTCAATATTTTGAACAAACAGGTAATGCGCTTTTTCAATATAACTTTGCTGGTACATATACTAGTGAGACTATTGATACTGGTGAATATAGATATCAAGTTGATCCATCAGCGCCAACTATTTATGGTTGGGCTAATATAACTGGTATTGCTATAAGTAGATATAATAGAAACGGTGAGGATGTAACTCCTATGATACCTTTTTTAGTTAATCAGCTTATTAAAATTACTGATATAGGTACATCTGAAAGCTTAGGCTATGGTTTATATAAAGTAAAAAGTTCTACAACATTAAGTAATGGAGGTGCATATTTACTTACGCTAGCTTTTAAAGGTGCATCAAGTACCGTAGGAAACAGCGTTATATCTATAGCTCCTTTTGGTGGTCAAGACTATGAATATGATGAAGAAATACCAGTAGCAGCATCAACATGGGAAATAAATCATAATTTAGGTAGATTTCCAAGTATAACTACAGTAGATTCAGCTGGTAGCGAAATTACTGGCGCTGTAACTTATAATAATGAAAACAAAATAACAGTAGTATTCAATTCCGCAACAAGTGGTAATGCATATTTAAACTAAACAAAATGGCAATAAATTTTTTAAACAATCTTGATCTAAACAAGAATCAGCTACAAAATGCTGTAATACAGGTTTTAGGCACAGCGCCTTCAAACCCTGTATCGGGCCAGATATATTATGACTCTTCGGATAATAATATATATTACTATAATGGTACTGCGTGGACATCATTCTCTGGTGATATTACTGAGATAACAACAAGTACGGCAAATCAATTAACTGTAACAAATGGTGCTGGGCCTATAGTTCAATTAGCTATAGTTACAGCTACAGTTGCAAACAACAGCACGGCACTTGCTACAGGTGATCAAATATATGACTTTGTGATAGGTACACCTATAAGCTCTTTAGCAGCTGCAACTGCTAATGTAGATATGGGTAGTAACAAAATTATTAGTGTTACTGATCCTACAAATGCTCAAGATGCAGCTACAAAAGCATACGTTGATTCAGCAGTAGTTGGTGGTTTAACATATAAAGGTGGATATAATGCCAGTACAAATACACCAGATTTAGATTCTGCATCAAACATTGCAGTAACCCAAGGTGATACTTATACAGTAACAGCGGATGGTCTATTCTTTACAGAGCAAGTTAGAATTGGAGATTTCCTAATAGCTGAAGAGAATATGGCTGCAAGTGGCGGTAGCGCATTATCTAAATGGACTGTAGTTCAAAGTAATATAGATATAGCTACTGCAGCAGCCACTGATGGTGCAACAGTAAAAGGTATATCTGGATATGATTCTGCTGATTTTGCTGTTAATGCAAATGGATGGGTACAATTAGCCACTAAGACATTTGTAGCATCTATAGGTAATGGATCAGCTACTTCATATACGGTTACACACAATTTAAATAGTTTTGATGTTATAGTACAACTTTATGATTTATCAACATATGATACAGTATATGCTGATGTTGTAAGAACAAGTGCTAATGTAGTTACAATAGACTTTACAACAGCACCAACAACAAATGATATAAGAGTACTTATTCAAGAAATATAATTTATGGCTTCAAAGTTTAAAAGTTCAGTAGAAATTGATGGTTATCTATCAATATCAAGCGGGAACTGGATACAAGTACCGGATGGTACTACTGCCCAGCGCCCAGGTTCGCCTGCGGTTGGTATGTTTAGATA
>Ga0196889_1000389_pt1 | contig 13315 bp, 27 predicted proteins | sample VirMetDEL_Nov_12_FD_166415 | JGI IMG/M metagenome (GOLD analysis project Ga0196889, IMG submission 166415) | Aqueous microbial communities from the Delaware River and Bay under freshwater to marine salinity gradient to study organic matter... | ecosystem: Environmental > Aquatic > Marine >...
ATCATTAACTCCTAATGCAGAGTTTGTAATGGTAAATGATGTAATAACAGAGTGGCATAGTGAAGATATAACACAACCAACTGATGAAGCTATTGCTACAGAACAAGCTAGGTTACAAGCAGAATATGATGCTTTAGCTTGGAAAAGAAATAGACAAGCAGAATATCCTAGTACATTAGATTGCATACACGCATTACTAGATGGTGGCGATACTCTTACAGATTTACAAGCACAACGACAAGTTGTTAAGGATAACCACCCTAAACCCTAGGAGATATGATAGGATATAATTATGGCTAGTGAAGTAAAAGTAGATACAATAAACGAAAAAACAGCTGACACAGGTGTTACAGTAGAAGGTGTACTAATCAAAGATGGCTCTGTTGCAGGAGCAGCTTCTTTAGGATTAGTCATAGCGTTAGGATAGACAATGGCAGAAACATTTAAGAATGCGTATTTAGATATTACATCTTCAGCACAGACTTTATATACTGCACCAGGTTCAACAACATCTCTTTGTATTACATTAAGAGTAACTAATGTTGATGGAGCTGCTGATGATACAATCACAGCTAATGTAGTAGATGCTTCTTCTGGTGATGCAAAGATTGCACACACTATATCAGTTCCAGCAGGTACAACAATAGAACTAGCTGGTACATCTAAAATAGTTTTAGAAGCAGGAGATTATATACAACTCACTGGTGGCACAGCATCAGGTGACTTAGAGGCTTTCGCAAGTATCTTAGAAATAACATAAAGGAGAACCTATGGCTTATGGATATTTAGGTCAAAATACTCCTAATCAAACTGTTAACAATTCAGGTGTATTCTCTATTACTGATTCAGCAGACTTAGAATCACAAGGTTCATTAGGTGGCTCATTAGAACTTATTGAAGAACAAACTACAAGTGGTACACCTAGTGCAGTCAATTTCACAAATTTAAAAGGTACTAAATATGATGTTCATTATTTAACTGCAACAAATACTTCTACATCAACTGATGATGGAAGAATTGGAATAAGATTATCAAATGATGGTGGAAGTTCTTATGAAAGTTCAAACTATCAAACTGCATATCAAGCAAATGCAGCAGATGGTGGTGTTAATGAATATAGAAGTACATCAGACAATCAAATGGAATTTATTATTAATACAGGAACTAATGCAAATGAAAAAGGTAATGGCTATGTATATTTATATAATCTAAACAATTCAGCTAAATATAGTTTTTCTAGTGGAATGGCAGTTTCTTTAAATTCATCAGCAAGTTTCTTTCAATGGTTTGGAGGTAGTGTTTATGCAGTTGCTGAAACAATAAATGCTCTATCTATTATTCCAGATGGTGCAAGTGGTACTTTAGATGATGGGATTGTATTTAAACTCTATGGAGTAAAACAGATATGAGTAACCTAAGATTAATTAATGAAACTACTGTATCAAGTTCAGTTTCAAGTATTACTGTTACAGACTTATTTACAGATGATTTTGATATATATAAATTAACAATAACAGCAGAGGGTGTATCAACAACAGGTGCAAATCTAAGGTTTGTTAATAGTGCAGGTTCAATAGTTACTGCTTCTCAATACGACAGGGCAATGCTTATCAACAGGGCAAATGCTAGTTTTGCAGAAACAAAAAATACTAATGAAAATACTTTTACATATTTTGGTGGTGTGTATGACCCTGAAGGTGGAAATATGGTTTATTACATATTTAACCCTGCAAATATTTCTTCTTATACCTTTATTATGAGTGAAGGTTCATCAACAGATGGTGGTAATGGAAGAGCTTATAAACAAATTGGTGTTTTGACAGAGCTTTCATCTATTAATGGAGTACATTTTATTTTTAACGATGACAATGTAGATGTTGCAAATATAAAAACTTATGGGCTAGGTGTTAGCTAATGGCAGGAAAACTAATTCAAGTAGCAACAAATACAGTAACAAGTGCAGTAGCTAGTGTGACCTTAACAGGCATAGATAGTGATGATGTTTATATGGTTGCATATAATAATTTAACTGCTGATGCAGATGATAGAAGTGTTAATTTTAGATTTACACATAGTGGTACACCACAAACAAGTACTAACTATGCAAATGCTAATAAAAAACTAAATTCAAATACATCTTTTGAAAATAGAAGTACAACAGGGTTTACCTATGTTAGAGTAGACCAATTTTTAGGAACAGGAACATCAGAAACAGGGCAAGGAATTATATATCTTTACAATATGAACTCAACAACAGAGTATGCTTTTTGTACTTTTGAAGATGTTACTTATAATTATGTGCCTAGATTGTCAGGTGGACAGGGTGGTGGTGTTTTTACAAACACAGGAACTGCAAGAGATGGTGTTAATTTTTCACTATCATCAGCAGCAAATTATACAGCAGGAACTTTTACATTGTATAGGGTGGTTTAAATGGCTGATGATTTAAATTATGGTTACAAGGGTGCAGATGTACCACAGAGCTTTGGTAATAATAAAGGTGTGTTTGACCCTGCTGATATAAACAACTTAGTCAAAGATGACAAGTGGACACAGTATGGACAATTAGAATTAATTGAAACTAAGACTGCAAGTGCAGATAGTCAAATAATATTTGATGACATAAAACAAGATATTTATAATGTACATTTTTTAACAATAACTAATTTTTCTCCTAGTGTTAATCAAACAGGTTTATTTTGTAGATTTTATGAGAATGGTGTTGAGGAAGCAGGAAGTGTTTATCAGTATGCACAACAATATGTGGGAAGTAATGGTGCAGCTGCTGGGCAAAGTTCAACTTCACTTGCTTATTTAAGAATGATAGGTAGTGTTGGAGATGCTACTAATAGAGTAGGCAATGGCTATTCTTATTTTTACAATCTAGGGGATAGCACTAAATACAGTTTTCAAACTTATCAAAATAATAATATTGACCAAACAAATGTTTTTTATGGAATTTTTGGAATTGGTGTATTGCCACAAGCAAGTGTTGTTGACCAAATAAAATTGTATGTATCTAGTGGTACTTTTGATTGTTCACTATCCCTATATGGCATAAAGGAATATTCATAATGGCTACTAATTTAGAATTTATAAAATCTGTAAATGTACAAACTGATAGTTCAACAGTTCAAATAACTGATTGTTTTACTGATAATTATGATGTATATAAAATTGTTATAAGTGATTGGAGTACAGATGGCTCTGGTAATTTTGGACAAGTAAGGTTTATTGATAGTGGTGGAAGTTCAATAACAACAAATTATGATTATGCCTACCAACAGATAATGGCTCAGTATTCTTTTGCAGAGGTAAGAAATACAGGTGCAACTCTATTTAGGGGAATAGGTGGACAAGACCAAAGAACTACTTATGCAAATATGGGATGTGCTTTCTATGTTTTTAATCCAACAGATACAAGCTCTTATACTTTTGTAAAAAGTCAAAGTTCTTTTACAAATAGTGGAGATGGGTTACAAGGTTATAAAATGATAGGTGTTCAAAAATCTACAAGTGATGTTACAGGAATAGAATTTTATATGTCAACAAGTAATATAGATTTTTTCAGAGCAAGTGTATATGGAGTTAAATAAATGAGTGGTTCATTAATAAAAATAGATGAAGAAATAGTTACATCAGCAGTAGCAAGTGTAACTTTAACAGGTATTGATAGCACTTATGATGTGTATCAAGTTGTAACAACTAATATTGTTCCAGCAACAGATGGCACAACTTTTAGAATAAGATTTACTGAAAGTGGCACACCAAATACTAGTGCTAATTATGATTATGCAGATAAAGAGCTAAGGGCTAGTGAGGGATTTGCTATTGATTATGCAACTAATGCAACTGAATTTTTTCAGGGTTATCAAGTTGGTAGTGCAACAGGAGAACAAGCAGGGGGAACATTTTATATATTCAATGCTAACAACTCATCAGAATACACATTTTTTACTTATGAAAATTTTTATATGAACAACACACCAAAATATAGAGGACAACAGGGTGGTGGAGTGTTAACAGTAACAAGTGCAGTTGATGGTATGAACTTCTTTTTTGATAGTTCAGTCAACATAGCAAGTGGAACATTCACTTTATATGGTTTAAAGAAGTAATAACAAAAGAAGTCTGTTAAGATAGGAGAGATATGGCAACATTAGAAGAACTAACAACAGAGGCTACAGCAGAGATAGAAGCTGCTAAGCCAATGTATAAACAAGTTAATAACGAAAGATTAGAATTTAGCTCTGCTGATTATGACCAAGCTATTACAGACTTGGCTAACAGCAAGTGGGATACACAACAGTTTGGTTATGTACAAGCAAGGCAAGAGGCTTATGGTTCTGTACAAGACCAACTAGATATGCAGTACTGGGACGGTGTTAATAGCACAACTACCTGGGCTGACCACATTGCACAAGTTAAATCAGATAATCCTAAACCTTCTTAATAAATAAACCTATGATAAAATTCATAGTATGGATTATTTAATTGGTTTTCTTTTAGGTTATTTTTTAAAAGAAACTCTCGGATTTATTAAAAGAATAAGTGAGTATGATTTGAATAATCGTATGTCCTATAAAGATGAATGGGATTTTCTTTCACAGGATGACCTTCCATAATGACAACTTCCAATGGCTTTACACAGAAAGAACTGAACCAAATGATATTTGATAAGTTAGATGACATAGATAAAAAGCTAGATGAGAAGTTAGATAAATCAGAATTTTATAAAGTATTAGGATTAGTTGCCACAGTTATTTTAATTGTTGGTAGCTTAAGTATGTAAGGTATATATGGAAGCAAAGATAAATCTTAACCAGGTATTACAAGGTGGTTTAGCTGCACTTGTAGGTTGGTTATTTAAAACAGTTAACGATTTGCAACAACAAGTAACAGCGTTGCAAGTAGAAATAATAAATGCAAACCAAAAGGTTAGTGATGTATTAAACATCATACAAGGTATTGATTCAGAGATTACAGAGATAATCTGGAAGATAGGAGGATAGTATGGACTGTTGTGGTAATGGTTGTTGTGGTGGTAAGTAATGTTTAAAAAACTAAAAGATAATCTAGGTTTAGTTGTTACAGGCATAGCTCTTATGTCCTCTGTTGGTGCAGGTATTCAATCTCTTAACGCTGTACTTATAACTCTTACAGGAATTGATGAGAGGATGAATAACATTGAGTATGAGTTTGTAACCCTTAAAGAATCTACTTATGTACAGAATGATATAGCTGTACTTTATGAGAAGATACAATCATTAGAGATGGCTGCACAGAATGTAGGTAGGTTTAATGAAGAGATGGCTACCTTACAAGCTAACTTATATAACTTAGAGCAACAGGTTAGAGATGGTGGTTTTGATTTAGATAGATATTACTTACTAGAGAAGTGGGAGTATCAAGACCTTAATGATTCGTTGACTAGGGTAGAAACACAAGTACAAACTGTTAACAATAGTATGTGGGAACTTAACGATTTAAAAACTAGACTGGCATACCTTGAAGCTAATAACCATAGCCACTAAGATAAAGGTATGAAATTACAAGTAGTTAGGACACAGTTTGGTAAGGATGCAACTAATGGGATGCTGTTTATTGATGGTAAGTTTGAGTGTTATACTTTAGAGGACCAGTATCAAGCAGTCAAAGTAATGCACGAAACCTGCATACCAGAAGGTACATACAAACTTAAACTTCGTACAGTTGGTGGATTCAATACTCGTTACACCAAGAAGTACCCTACCTTCCACCGAGGTATGTTGTGGCTACAAGATGTACCAGGTTTTGAATTTATTTTAATTCATCAAGGAAACACAGATGAACACACATCTGGTTGCCTTATCGTAGGAGATACACAACAAGACTTAGATGTAAACTTTAATGGTATGGTTGGCAGTAGTGCTAACGCTTACAAGAAACTCTATCCCAAAGTATCTGGTGCAATACTTAAAGGTGATGATGTCACCATAGAATATACAAAGATAAACCTTAATGGTGGAGATAACAAAGCTAAAGACCATATGATACTAGCTGATAGCGTATATGAAAAACTTCAAGAGATAAATGGTAATGTTATAAAAACAAATGCAATGCTAAGAGGTAGACTTATTACATAATGTTTGAGAGATTCAAAAGAAAAAGAAACGAGGATGGTACATTCAAGAAGGATGTAGGGTGGACACCTTGGAACGAAGCCTGGAGTTATAAAATGAATGAAGAACTAAAAGATATGTTAGAGAGAGCTATATGGACTTTCATAGAAGCCTTTCTAGGTGCATTAGTTATCAGCCCAATGGTAGGAATAGAGGCATCAGCCCTTGAAATCGCTGCTATATCTGGTGGTGGTGCTGCTTTATCAGTCATTAAAACATTCGCAAAGAAAAAAATAAGCTAAGAAAACGTCACTTTAATCGTGTATAATAGCCTTAACAGAAAGGGCTACAATGACACGGAATAAAAAAGACCTAGGAAACAACTACTTTAAGTCAGGTTGGCAACCATCAGCAGAGTTTGATGAGTCCACTGGCTTAGGAGAAATCACACACATTGGGACTGACCCCAATTATAAATCTAAGTTTGATTCTATATTAAAAGAGTGGGGTTTTGACCCTGAACACTATGAGATAGAAGGTAAAGTAAAAGCATCATCTTGGAATGTACAATTAAAAGGTGGTGACGTTGAAACCTTCTATGCTTTTAAAGGTGTGGTCAGAAGGAGACATCCAGAGCGTGATGGATGGTATGATGAGCTACTTAAAGAAGTATCAAAGAAGAAACCACTAAAGAAAAAGAAAATTAAGAGTGATTTAGCGTACATCTTTACGCTTAGTGACTGGCAACTGGGTAAAGTTGACCTTGGTGTAGAGAAAACCCTTGAGAGATACGACAAGGCACTTGAGAGAGCAGTATCAGAGGTTAGGCAACTAGGTAGCGTAGACGAAATCTATTTGCTTTCTATGGGTGATTTAACAGAGGGTTGCTACGGATTTTATGACTCTCAAGCCCATAATATTTCTCTTAACCTATCTCAACAGTATCACTTAGCAAGAAAGCTTATAATGAAAACTGTTGATACATTTCTACCCTATGCAAACAAGATTGTATTGTCTGGTGTACCTGCTAATCACGGAGAGATGGCACGTAGTGCTAAAGGACAGGTAGTTACATCACGATTAGACAACTCTGACACAATGCATTTACAAATATGTGAAGAGATTATGGAACAGAATCCTAGATATAAAAAAGTAAAGGTGTCTATACCAGAAGGTTTCCATCATACAGTAGAGATTAAGGGTCATACTGTTGGCTTTACCCACGGACATATGCACGCTGGAGGTACGGGACCAGAAGGAAAGATAATGAAGTGGTGGCAAGGACAGATGTTTGGTGACTTTCCTGTAGGAGATGCAGAGATTCTAATTACAGGACATTTTCATCACCCTCGTATGATGCAGCAAGGTAACAGAACTTGGTTTCAATGTCCATCTATTGATGCAAGTATAGACTTTACTGCACGAACTGGTATGTGGAGTAAGCCTGGAGTGTTAACCTTTACTATTGATAAAGATGGTTGGGATAATTACAAGATAGTTTAGACAGAGTACATACTGTACTTAACAGTAAGCTCTGTACCTGCAGGTATAAATTCCTCTGTAAATAAATAGCGTGTCATCTTGCCTGTAATTTTACAGTTAGGTGTTTCGCTATGATTAATGAAACCACCAAGAGGTGTACGCAGTAGGTTGTTATCTTCTCCAAACCAATGTGCGTGTGTCATACCTAGTGATTCGTATGGTTCTAAATCTTTTAGAGTAAACAAACCTAACCCTTCTACCTTACTTGGTTGGATAGTAAGGTAGTCAGGTAAAGGTCTATACATTATTATTCTTCTTCTTGTTTAACTTCATTGTTAGTAATGGTCATAGGATGTAGAGGTAGGATTGCAGCAATCTCTTGCTTACCATCTGCTTTATTAAATATAATTGTTTTAAAGCTACCTCTCTTCTCTAACTCTGCTAGTAGTTCTAACATATTTACTTTTGATAGGTCCGTCATAGTATCTCCCTTGTATGTACTTTAGCATCTGCTTCAAACAGATACCCAACTTCTTTACTTATCATTTCATTGTTGTCAAACTCTGTAGTGGTGGGCATATCTCTATACTCCCATTTAAAGTCGTAGTTATCAGCTATCATTCTATTAATATTCCAAGTCATAATCTTACCGTTACATTCAGTAAGATATATAAATGATTTGTTCTCTTCAATGGCTTTAATAATATTAGAATCAAACTTAGATTTTTCTATAAACCAACTTAAATATATTTTATCTCTTGATTTAATTTCAACAATGTAAGTATCATTGATTGCATCATAAGAACTAAATGGGTCTTCAGCTTCTTTCAATGGGTCTTTCTGTAACTCCATATGTAGTTCGTTTAATTTATTTATTATGTCTTGCTCTTTAGTCTTGTAACTCATAGCTTATTACCTTTCTGCATTCTGCACAGTATCCGTCTTTGATATGACTGGACTCTCCAAACATATCGTGTTCACTTATATTACAACTTAGACACCTATTCACGAGCCGTCTTTAAGACTCCAGGTATCTGTGTCAACCCAATCAAAGATGTTACCTTTATTAATTGAACCATCTGCCAATGCTTTCTTAGCTTTAGCAGCAAGTTCATCATCACCATTATCAATAGCTTTAGTAACACAATTGTTAAATGTATTCATCTGCTTATCGCTTGGTTGGTCTTTCATCCACGGTCCTTCTTTTACTTCTCCCATATCTTCCTCCTTATTATCTGAGACTTTAGCATCAAGTACATCAATGATGTTATTGATAGTGTCTGTATTTCCTTCTCGGTCTTTGTATTCATCAGCGTAATTAGTAACAAACTGTTCTACATTATCTAAGAATATTTTTATAGTAGCTTCATTCCAACTGGTAACATCATCTGTTACTTTAGCTTTTAACATAGTCATATCCATAGATGTCTTCCAACATTTCTTGGAAAAGTTTTTATCTTCGTTACAAGATACAAACACCATATCCTTAAGTGCTGTTGTTGTAATCTTTGGTGCAGGTGGTTGCTCTATATCTTTAGCAAAGTTTTCTTTAGCTTTCTCTAAAGCCTTATCTTCTTTATCTATTACAATATCTTTAACCCTACCTGTTTTCTCAATAGGCTTTTGTTTATTGTCATCTGCATAGAAGTCATCAGTACCTGACCATAGTTCAACGCCCAAGCCAAATCTCATACAAGCTCTTTTAAAAGCATCACTCTCTGCTAGTTTAAGACACTCACCTAGTGTAGCTCTGTTAAGTGCTGCAGATTCTACATCACCAGCACCATCATAAGAACCCATACCCTCTATGGTTATAGTTCCTTTACCACCAATAACTTTGTCATTGATAATAATAGGTTCAAACTTCCAGTCATACTTAACATCACAATCTCTTAGTCTTTCTACATAGACTGCGTGGTTAACATACTTGCCGAACTTTCCCTTGGGTGGGTCTTGTACTACCCCTGCTGGAAATGGTGCAAGTAATTTCTTTTTAGTTTCTTTATTCATTGTTATCATTCCTTTTATATATTTCAGAAGTATGTTTTATATTTATTTCCTGTAGTTTTTTATCAAACAAATCATCTGCTTCAGCGTCATTTATTGCGTCAACTTCCAATGAAATGTTTTGCTCTTCAATATGGAAATACTTTTTATACTTCATTGTTATTTTCTTTTACTATATTGTGAATCATCTGCCTACTTAAACCAGTAGCTTCTGCTAATTTAATAGCCGAGACAGAATGAGTGTCATATAATTTACTTATAAGATTATTTCTTATTGTAGTAAATTGGTCGGACATTATTTTTAAATTAGTTAACTCATACAAACTATCAGCTAACCCTTTAAACGTATCGTCATAGTCTTGCTTTAATTGTGATGTGTTCATTTTTTCTAATGACTCATTCAACAATGTGTCTATGTCTTGTGACATTGTGCTCCTTTATTTATTTATTTTATCTAGTTGTTATAAACTAGAGTCTTCTCTTTGTACCTGGACTAGGAAGGACTGACCTTCACTAGATGTCCCGATAATTCTAAGCTTCTTCTTCTCTACATATCGTTGTATTTCTTTTGTAGAGTTAAAGAACAACGGCTTATCGTTTAGTAACAGTACTAACAATGAACATTCTTTAGGTACATTTAGATTTAATGTTTCCATAATCTTATTATATCAAATCGTTTTACTTTGTAATATAGTTTTATCAAATTACTTTACTTATCTAAAACGTTCATAAGACGTGCCAAATAGAGCTCATCGTTAGCGTTCTTGTCTTCTTTAAACGCTTTGTGTTCTCTATACATAGTTACTAATCCCTCTATGAAAGCGTACATTAGTACGCCTACCATAAAAGAAATAATTAATCCTTGTATGCTTAACATTCGTTAACCTCCTTGTTATCTATTTGTTTATTGCAAAACTCACACAGAATAGCAGCCCAATTCATATGACCTAACTCTAAACATTGGTCACAATGTGGACACCATAATTTATATATCATATCCCAATCGTTGTACAATACCTGCATTATTGTGTCCCTTCCCTAGCCATATCATCTAGCAGTTCAGCTTTCTCTAACTCTTTGTATAAAGATTGTAGGTACTTGTGATGCTGCTTTATAATATATCTTTGCTCATCATATCTTGTGTATCGTGTATTAGTCCAGGAACTCAAGCCCCTTGACTTTTCTACATTGATTCTGTTTAACTCATCTTGTAATCTATCGGACAAAAAATCCAATAGCTCATAAGAATTTATCTCTCCGTTAAATAATCTTTTCATTTAATCCCCTTTTGTTTTATTTTCTCTTTATGTTTGTGAACCTTAACTCTTAAGATTCTTAGAGTTCACCCGTACGTGAATGAACTCCGAGAATATTAAACGTTTAATTTAATTACTCCTTGGTTACTCAATAGATTTTCTTTTAATCCGTCGGTCTCTTCTTTTTCTAACAGCTCCATTATTTTTTGAGCTGTTTTAATTACAGTTTCCATTGACTTCTTAAGGTTATCTTCGCCCCGTGAATTCCATATCCCTACATATCCCACGCTGTAGGCACTGGCATCCAATCCAATCATTTTAGATACTGTATAAGCTATTGATTCGGCTTCTACTTCTACTAAGTCCCTAGGCTTCTTAGAATTGAAATCATCTTGTGAAACGTGCGCGAACATATGCGCTATTTCGTGAATCATAGTTCTAATCTGCTGGGCTTTTGGTCTATCTTCTGCGACTACTATTTCTTTTTTAACAGGGTCGCACCATCCTCCGAGGTCAGCGTCGCCCCAGGTATCGTAACGGAAATTAAATCCATTATCTTTTATTAACTTAGTGAACATTGATTCCACTTCTGCAGCGTTGTCAATATCAACCTCTAAATTATTAACGATAGTTGGAATATCTTTTGCACCTTCCATTGGTTCAGTATCTGAAATATCAAAGACATAAACAGAACGAAAGAATAGATTTTCTTTTTCTTTTCCATCTACTTCAGTCTTCTTAATCATTGGTGCAAGTTGAACTATTCTTGTTGGTGCCTGACGTTCTGCACATTCACAAGCTTTATTACTGATTGACCTGCAGTCGGTACAAGCTACAGGAATTCTTTTAAGTTCATCTATCCATTGCTTATACCCTTTAACAAAAGTCGCTTCAGGCTTAGCCATATAAATAAGCATCTGATTATTGAAACTACGATTAATAAATTTTCCAGTAAAGTCTAAATAGTTTTTTAGCTCACCGTCATTAGTAAATCGTTCAACTTCTTTATGAAGTTCTTTTAATATATCGGCTGGTTTGTTAGTCATTTTCACCCCTTTACAAGTGTTTGTTTTTTCTTATAGTAAGAGTATATACAGATTGTAATTATAATGTCAAGTATCTTTACTAACTATTATTTAATTTCTTTTGGTTGTTGTTGTTGCTTTAGGTTCCTAAGAATAATCTAGTTATCGTTCTACCATTTAAAAACATAGTACCCCATAGTTTAAAAAAATAACCAGGGTGTTTTGCATAACCTCTTATTTTGCTACATTTTACCTATAAAAGCCTATAAACGTTGGTTGTCCTATAATACTTATTATGTTGCGTTGCAGGTTATACCTACCCATTAATGCATAGTTTAAGCTAGCTAGGGGGTATTTTATTACGATAGACATCAGGTAATTAAAAGCAACTAAATGTAGATAATCTTGGTAGACATACTACATATGGTAAGTGAACTAACACAGTAATAACTGTTAGCAGAAGCTTGTTTGAGTGGATTACTACACTCTTCACATTTCATAATATTAATCTTACTTGCTTTGGGGTCTTTTGGATGTAACGGGCTATTTAGGTGGGTGGGCTTTAAAACTTTTTCTTACTTGTCCTTGAGTACTTAGTTTGTGTTCCTACTGTATCGTATTACCGATTCTAAGCTTTCTGACTCCCGATGCCAACTTCACTTGTAACAAGTCTTTAATAAAGTTTATTTCGTGTTGTCATACTATCATACCATAACTAATATGCAAGTACCTGGAAAATCCAGGTGAATCGTATGAGGATATGATTCTATTTATAATAAGAAAGAAAAACTTTCTATCTAGAAAACAGTACGTGGTGTACGGTGTAAAAGAAAGAATGTTTTTGTGGATTGTTATATTTTTCATAACAGTAATGGACGACTGTACGTGACAAAGCCCTGCAGCAATGTGGGGTTTTTGTTTAGTTACTTGTATATCTTTTATTCGTGTTATACTAAAAGTATTAACAATCGTTAATTTATTTATTCATTGTTGATGCCCCTTTATGCCCTAGCTAGTCTAGGGTATGGATTTAAAAAAATTTTTTTAGCTTGTAGGTTCTTGTAATCCAGTAGGTGCCTGTCTGCCTTTTATTCTTGGATAAGAGCGAGGTTTGTGTTTATTACAGTACTTGAACTTATTGTACTTAGAAATAACTGTGTCGCATTCTTTGTGAACGCAGACTCTTCCACTACTATATGAAGTAGAGGGTTTGCTGTTAGGATATTTATTTCCTTTTATGTAATCACTCATACAACATATAGTATAGGAGATACAATGCCAAAAAAAGGATACAGTCCTAAAAAAGGGATGAAAAAAAATAAGGTTAAGAAGAGGAAGTAATGGCTGAATGGCGAGGAATGAAAGTGAAGTTAAATTCACCTAGCCCTATATCAAAGGGTGAGCCTGGCTATGGTCGTAAGAAGTCTAAGGTCTTTGTAATGAA
>Ga0196889_1000392_pt1 | contig 13240 bp, 22 predicted proteins | sample VirMetDEL_Nov_12_FD_166415 | JGI IMG/M metagenome (GOLD analysis project Ga0196889, IMG submission 166415) | Aqueous microbial communities from the Delaware River and Bay under freshwater to marine salinity gradient to study organic matter... | ecosystem: Environmental > Aquatic > Marine >...
CCCCGATCTTCTCTTGAATTGGCGCAGAAACGAACTTACGCACGTCTTCTGGATCGATGCCGTGGTCGTCACAGACCATTAGTACGGCATCCATATATCCAAGTTTATTCTCAAGCACTGCCTTTTCGACAAGTTTAGAGAATTCTGATTTGGTTAGAAATTTATCGTTCATTTATCTAGTGCTCTCAATAGTATTGTATCCTTGTTAATACGACCTTTCACATCTGTGATTGTCTTGGTGGTGAGCATGGCCCAGAACTTATTAATAGCAGTTGGCGTCTTAGTAAGAAACGTGCTTAACTGCTCTTCAGGCTTACGTAAGCGTACAGCTCGCGAGCGCTCGAGGTCAATGCCATAGATTGTACTGCCACGAACCTCGAAGCCCTTTGGCGACTCAGTAACATACTCTGTGAGTACACGATATTTTACGTTAAACGTATACAGTCTATTTGCGCCGACAATTGATGTTGGATTGATAGAGGTAATCTTGTGCTCTGCAGAATCCGATGCAAAGATGAGCTTAGAGACTTGCTTGTCTGCGGTTTTAACTTTAGGCTTCGAAGGTTTACGTGTAGCTTTCTTCGATAGCACATAGCGCTCTGCATCATGCACTATTGATTGTACAAGCTTAAGGTACTTTTTACGCTTGGGAATAGTCCAGTGACTGTAAGCTTCGACTAGATCTTCGGTCTTATCTGATACTAGTTCATTGATCTCTGCAAGAACCGGTTGGTAGTACTTTAGTACATTAGCAGCAGAAAAAGAGTTCAGATCAGCCTTAACCATTTCGTTATACACCGAGTAGTTTTCTACGTCAATGTATGTCCCATTATAGAAAAGATCCAGTACATCTTCGACCTCACCAATAAAGTCAGACGTACGCTCCTTAACAATATCCATAGGAGAACGTACAACCTGTGCAGTCTTGACTTCTTCAGATTTCTCTGCAGCTTTCTTTTCTGCCCAGTATCGAACATTCTCGATGTAGCTATCTGCAGCTTTTACTCCATGGTAATTCTCTGGCCAGTCATAGCCAAGATTTTTCCACTGGATACCGGCCGCTGGACCATAGTGTGACGTATACACATGATCTGGTCCAGAGAGAAGTAGCTTACGCTCTTCACCTGTATAGTTATCGCGAATGTATGCTCGAAGAACTCCTGCAACTTCTTTACGCTCAAGATCCACTCGAAAGTATTCTCGGAATGCATGGAAGTTTTTAGTAGGAGCAGCCGCAAGCCCTGTACGGGCCTTGCGGGGAAGTGATGATGCCTTTTTACGTGTAGGCTTTTGACGAGCTACCATGTTAAATCTCCATAATGTAATTGTATTGTATCACAGATAGCTAGAGAAGTATATAGTTTATTTGGGAATATCGTCATTTAATTTGACGAGCTCTAGCTCACCGTCTTCATTCTCGTAAGATTTGACGAATCCCTCTTTTGCCAAGAATGTGATAGTGTCGGCAATAGTGTCTTCATTAGATCTTTTACCGAAATGATATCCGATCATAGCGGAGCAGCCAGAAGCAACGCCGATAAGGATCCAGTTAAGCACCATAGGGTCAATGTACATAGCGATCTCCTTATTGTTTAAACTATTTATACTTTAACTAGTTTATTCAAATGAAACCACACTATCGATACGGAATGAACGCCAACCTTCAGCATTAACATCCCAAACAGGAAGCACTTCTTCGTTTACCGGTTTAGGCGACTTTGCTACACTTTCTTGGTTATCTTGTGGAATAAGATTCTGATCCAATGTGGATGTCATCACACGCTGTTCACCATTCACTTTTGTGAATGTCACTACCTTTGTTCCAGTCTGTAGATCTTCAATCATCTTGGTTCGAATTTGTTTACGAATATCTTTCTCAAGCAATTCCAATTCTGCCAGCCCAAGCAATTCCAATTCTGCTGTAGTCTTTGTGCTCAAAGTCTCTTGTGTCATAGCTTCCAGTTCCTTTTCTGAATTCAAGTTCTTCATATTGTAGTTCTCCATGCTAAAGATGTATTCATAACAAATGGCGTATCAACGCCATAAGACATTTAGTAGTCGCCCCAGTCTGTATCGTGGCGTGTTGTTTCGTGGAATGTTTCGCCGTAGTACTGCTGAGCGTACTTAGAAGAGTCAGTGTAGTAGTTAGGGTTCTTAGAAGTATCTTCTGGTGTGTCCATGAATGTGCGAGCGGGTTTAGAAGCCTTACGCATAACGATCTTGGACTTGGCTTTGATGCTGGCCATTTTATTCTTGCGCTCTGCAATCTCTTTGATAAGAGCAATGCGATCAGCTTGTGTTGTTGCGATTTTCATAATGTAAGTCTCCGTGTTTTTGTTTCTATAACCATCTTAAATCAAGTTAAGGGGAATGTACACGTTTAATTTCACTTTTTTTCATTTTATTTTAAAAAAGTTTTATATGTGCCTTCAGCTGTACGCATAGCTGCTAGAAATTCATAGAACATTCTATGGGTCATCACGATAAGATCATGCTTGTTGGAGTTCTCGTTAAACTGTCGGATGAACACGCCACTATCCTCGATGTAGACTTGTACATCCTCGTGCTCAGCAGTCTCATCAAGGATAGTGGTTACTGTAGCATCCCATTCAAATTCGTTCGTAAACAATTATATAGCTTTCATATTAATAATCGCATAACTAGTATTCGAGGACCAACGTTGAAAGGTCGCACGGGCGTGGCGGTGAGACAAACCACAAACATATTCCATTAGCTTATATTCGCCATCTTTTCTGATGAATGCTGTTACTTCATAATTAGACATTATACGTTCTCCACGATAGCAGTTACACCACAGATGATAATGAAAAAGATTCCGATAAAAATAAAGAAGCTCATTACACAATTTCCTTGCTCATTGCGGCATCAATACGATTAGCTACGTTCTGATAGTTATTAGAAAGAAACAAAAGCTCTTCCAAGATCTCTACACGTGAATAACCAAAGCGTTCTGCCCGGCGTGCGAGGCTGGAAAACTGCTTGGAAACTTCTGTTGCTGATTGTACATCAAAACCGTTCATGGTATATCTCCTATTTGATATAACCATACTACATTATTTCAAATCAAATGTACACGTTTAATTTCATTTATTTTGAATTATTTTCACGCTCTTCTCTAAGCATCCGTAAGATGTATTGGTGGTAACGCTCTTGTTGTTGATATCCGATTGGTACTTCGCACTTATCAATTAACTCTTTGATCTCTTTATTCCTTTGGTATTTTTCGGCCATCGCCATCGTACTCCCAGTTGCGTTTAGCCGGATCAATGTGCATATCGAACTTAGGCTGCCGATCATCATCTATAATTTTCTCTAGGTCTTTCAGACGTTGTCTCAGAGACTTTAACTCAGTTTCTTTTTTTTCGATCTCATGCCGTAAATTTTCTACTTCTCCACACATACTCATATTATTTCCTCCTTAAATTACTTATTCCAATAAGCATCACTAAGTCGTGCGCCAAATGAAATGCTATACCGGGTTTCATCTTTACTCACCGGCTCTACGAAATGATCTTGCCAACAGGGAAATAGGACTAATAAACCTTGTCGCGGTTTTACCCATTTACGTGTACTGAAATCACTATTAGCTTTAAAAATATCTTTATCACCAGGTGTAATTAACCCCTTAGTAGTAAAAGACGTATCCTGAAGACATAGAAAACCGCCTGGATCGTCAGGTAATCTTCCGCCGCCAAAAATCCAATCATCTTCATTGAAGTCGTCTAGATTCTGTTCGGTATCTTCGTATCCATGCGGGTAATAAACCCCACTCCACAGAGTACTTCCTGAGCCGTGGTAATGCGGTCTTGACCAACCACCTTGTGTAGCTCTATTAGCCCAATAGTAATCAATCGTAATATACTTTACAGCTTCTTCTCTGTATCCATATCCGACCATAACGTTTTTAAGTGAAAGCGAGATCACCTGATTTAGCATCTGAAAGGGTTTATGTGATAAAAGATTTTTGTCAGTAGATGCAGAATTGTTAGCCCAAGATCTTTGATCTCTATTAGCCTTTTGATCCATCTCGACATCAATAGTTTCTATAAGCTTAGTGTTTAAATCCCTTGACATTTCACCAAAGTTAACAATTCCTATCGGACTACTAAACCACCGTTTAAGTTCCATTAAAGTCTAGTACCTTTTTTAGTTTCCCAGTTAAAACATTGGTAGTCCATGACTGCCCAACCTTGATTATCAACTTCGGCTATACCAACTTGTAGTGCTTGCATACAGTGATCATTATTTTCCCAAATATAAGGAGAAACGAATCCCCGACAGTTATTGGGATTTAAACTTCCATCTGAGCTTAATACACAAGCTAAAACCATTGCTGAAAACATTTTACTCTCCTTTGTAAATTTTAAGGAGTTGCGACTCAAACTCCTCTACCTTAGTAAGTCGGTTTGGCCACAAGATGTATTCTTTTCCTGGATTCTTTTTTAAATTATTTAGTAGAGGGATAACAGCATTGTATAAGTTATCCAATCGCTCTTGTGTGGTGTTCGCTACCTGTTCAACTTCTCTTGCTACCGAAGTAGCTTCTTGTACAGACGCCAACTCGTTCTCATCGACTGCAGTGAATCCGAAATCAAACATATCGCTCATTCCGCATATCCCACTACACAGTATCGAATATAATTAGGCATCTTTAAAGATCCTTTATATAAAATATTATTTACCCCATTCTTAACTGCAAGGTCGGTCTCGTGTTCAATAGTGTTAATGTGACCTTCTACGCCCTCATAGTTGTTAGACGTCAGAGCATACATTGGACCTTTCACTGCAGGGATATCAATCATATGTTCACATGAAGGATTAATAATAAGATCGTATTCACATGCAAGTGTAGTATTAGAAAAGATTGTAGTAGCATCTACATCAAAGCTATTATAGTTCATAACCATTTCATTTGACTTAAAGTAAGTATCACGATCGTGATGGACGTCAGTGTCTATGTCATAGAAGTCCCAAGACTCCACTTTTGCTTTACTTGTCATTAGTTCATACAGCAGAATAGAATTCCAGCTACCTAAAACTGCTACTTTTTTAAAATCAGTCTTAAACTTGGTAATCTCATATACCAACCAAGACTTGGATTTAAGCTGATTGGGCCGAAAGCTTTCCGCGAACTTAGCTGAGATATTGTTTTGAAATGATGTGTTAGCAAATCTTCCCAGGATCTTTTCATAGTTAGACATACAGTGTGTCTCCGATAAGACTATCACTAAAGTGATATCCAAATATTGCAACTCTCCGAGGAATTTCTCCAGTCACAACTCGATGGTTCCAGCCAGTATTAATGAACCATAACTCACCCACTTTCATTTGGAAACTGTGAATTACGCCATCTCGCCCACGAAACTCAAATACTGAGTCATTCTCATTTAAACAAATTTGAGCTCTGCACATATAACTTGTGCAGCTATCAATGTGCCAGTTAAGTTGATGAGCATTACTCATTTCACTCATTCTAAATCGATAAATGTTTCTAAAATAAGATTCGAGATATTTCTTAACTTTTATATCTTTTGTCCAGTGAGTGTAATTATATTCATTTACATCAACACCAACCTCACCTGGCGGTTTAGTTTGAACCAAAAGTTGGCGATATCCGCTAGTATCAAAAACTTGCTTATAATCAATAGCTTGACTAATACCGTACACATCACCACCAATATCATTTTGTGGTTCTGCATCTAAAATTTCATTTAGTTCATCTACCACTTCCGTGGGTACAACGCCTAACTTTTTAAAAAACTTTAACTCGTGACGTTTAGGACCTGTGCCTCTGACCCGCTGTCGGCGTGTGGTCTCAATTAGGTATTTTTTATCCATGAAAAATCCTGTAAGTTTCAATATCCATTTTATTTAGGTGTGGTACAAGTCCATTGTAAACAATATTCTGATAGGCATCTGGGTCATACGCTGGCGAAGAAGTCTGGTACATACCTTCTGGTACGTGCCATGGTAGTCCTGTACGGCGCTCTATTTTTTCCTTAAATCTATGTATGCTGTTTCTTCTATTTAAACCTTGCATAGAGACAAACACTGTGTCCCATGTTTTTAAGTAATCCAATTGAGCAAGGCACAAATGCTGCGATGGGCTAAACACCTGATCGTTTTTAGGATGGACGAATCGTCTGTATTCTCTGTATATATAGGTTCTTGTACAGACCCTGTAGCAGCCATCGTAGTACCGTTGTATAGTAGCGAAGGCAACCGGTCTGGTGTTATCATACAGAAAAAACCAATCCAGATATTTGTCGCTATTGTACGTGCTAGGCAAATGGTTAAACCAATTGGCATTCTTCTTATCGTAAACGTAAGACTCTTCACGCAGTCGGGCGATCTCTTTTAAGAAATTACCGTGTCCGTAGTCTTGAAGTGTTACTATTTTTGGATCAATCGAATAAACCAAGCTGCCGGATCCCATTCCCACCATTTCTTTCCAATACGCCAGTCTCTAGGTTGATCATGATGATTCGCATGCCAACCTTCACCACCTGTAAGTATGTTTGCTATCCAGGAATTTGAAACATGCTCGTGTCTGTGACACAGCGTGTTAAGCAGTCCGTACCCTAAATAGCCATAAATCATCGGCGATATAATAAGTATTATATACCATTCAAAGGGTAAAAGTAACCCCCCAAAAAGAGTTAAAAGTCTAATTTTTTTATGGTGTCTATGGAACCATAAAACTCGTTTGTTTTTAAGTAGATCAGTGATATGACGCGGTCGAATTGCGGGTACTTTAAACGTAGAGGTAAGCACTCTCCACATCGGCTGATATTTTGGCGAGTGTGGATCTTTTTCTGTATCTGAGTGGTTATGGTGCATTCTATGAACGCCGACCCAACCAAGGGCAGAACCAGAGCCAGACAAAGGCCCTAATATAAGTACTAGATATTCATACCACACGGGAGCCTTAAAGGATCTATGTGAAAAGTATCGGTGGTAACCCGCAGAAATCACAGCAGATGATAAAAATAACCACCAGATGAAGCTATAGATTAATATTGTAGCCATACTCTATAAAGTCCTCTTTAAAAAGATTGTACACAGCCTCTTGAGACTCATCGCTGTAATAATATCTATAGTCCATTTTATAATTGCCTGTGTTAATTCGAGTATCTGTAAACCTAACGCCAAGCTTAGACTCTAGTAAAGGTAACTCACTCTCGTAACGAAATACTGTTGTTTCCGGGTTAACAAAGCTTTTTTGAGTGCTGTGCATATCCCACGCGATGCTTTTTCTGTTGTAACGTATTTGTTTTTCTAGGTTCGAATTGTTGCCTAACCAGTGCATAAAAAGATCTGCTGGTCTATGCGTATAAAAATCCAGTAAGCTAACGTCGCGGCCACCTTCTTTCATAATATCTTTCCACAGACTGACAGATCTTGAGTACGGGTTTCTAACCACACTTAGTACTTGTCCAGTAGCCATAGGTGCGTGCTCAGTCCACCACCATACTGGGTTGTGACGGCAAAGCCGTGTGGATGCGTCCCAGGGTACAGTAAGCCGATTGCCACACTGCTTTGTACATCGCGACAGTATATTACTTCCGGCTGTTTTGGGTATATGAATAAAGGTCCATTTATCGGTGTAAAACATATTTACTTTATTCCTAAAGTAGGATCTATATACTGATCAATGACCGCTTCATAATTGTTTATCTTATTTCCTATTACATCACACTTTCCCCAAACATAAAACCCATATTGTGCAAAAAAGTCATCTTGAATTTTAGCTTCTTTCTCTGCAATTTCTAGATAGTAGTCCATATGTTTAGCTAAATATTCAGTGAGCCATTCTCTACCAAACCTTGGATCATATGCCATACGATTGTAAACTCGTGTAATGATTTTATTATAAATCACGCCTTTGATTCCAAGAGTTGTGTCATATACCATATCAATAAAGTATGCTTGATTCTTATTAATAGGAATATTTGGATCCTCTATAAAATCATCATAGCATATCGCATCAGCATCAAGACCTGTAAAAATGGCTGGATAAAATGTTTTAGTTGCTGTTAGATTATTACGATCTCTATACTCTTTAGAATACGCAGGAGCTTTCTTTAAAAGGATCCATTCATATGCATAAATGTGAGTCATAGGAATATCAGTAAACTCTAAATGAGTTTCATTAATTCTTTCGTATGTCATACCAGGCAAACCCATAATAAGTTCTGGAATAACTTTAATGCCAGGATGATCTGACTTTGTTTTCATAATTATTTGCTTATGCTTATCCCAAGGAACATCAGGTCTATCAATATATGAAAGAACATCATCATAAATGGATTGCAAAGAAACCTTTACATTGTAATTCGGAGATGCTTTGCATAGTATATCATAGATTTTAGCAACTTTATCCTTATTCAACTTTGCCATATTTCTTGGTTCTGTTGGAATAAAGTTTAAATCATTCTCTTGCATTTTATCATAAACATATTCATAAAGAGGGATATCTTCTTTAGACATGCCAACATTTGCATCAATATGCATAGATCTAATTTTATTTTCAACAAAGAAATCAATTTCAGGTTTATAGTCATTGATACGACTATTCACTTTATAATGAAGTCCACCTTGCCAATCACAAAACGCGCACGAATACATGCACCCTCTTGTTCTTTCATATGGCAGATATACAAAGGCATTATCGACTTTAGATTTAAATGATTTATAGTCTAATAAAAAATCTTCTTTTAAATCTAAATATGGGCTGTATTCTTTATATTCTCTAAATCTAAAAATTTGGTGTTTTGATTTATGTTGTGGGTAAACTATGTTTGGAATATCAGACAGAAAAGGAAGTGACTCAATTTCCCAGTCAAGAAGATCAGCAAACGCCTTTTCACCATCACCATATATTGCTAAATCTACAAATGGGTATTTTTCAAACCAGCCATCTTCGGTATGAGCATGACACTCTGGCCCACCAACATATATTATAAGACCTGGATTTTTGGCTTTAGCTTCTTCTGCAACTTTCATCATACTTTCAAAGTTCCAAATATAAACTGACAGACAGAGAATATTCGTCCCTTCATCTATGATTCTATCTACAACAGCTTCATCATAAAAGTATTCAGTTTGAAGCCATTCATATTTGTCGTAATGCTTTCCATTCTTCTTATAGAATGAACGCAACCAATATGCAATAGGATTAAACGAATATGGTTTCGTATAGCTAAACGCTAGAAACTTAACTCTCATTAAACATCTCAACTGCTTCTTCATATGGTAAGTCACAAGTGACCTGTAAATTTAATCTAGTAGGATATCCCTGATTGAATACGCTATGAATAACTTTACTACTAAACAAATAAATTGGCGGTGGTGAGATATAATTATAAAGGTAATAGATCTGATTTTCCCAATAAAACTCTAAGCGGCTATAATCTTCTCCAAAAGGATAAATTGGGATATACAATCTGGCAACGCCTACGCCGTCTTTGTGAGGAATAAGCCCCTGATCCGAGTTAAATTTTAGCATCATCATATTCGAAAAATATTGGGCTTTTGAACCCAATGCTTCTCGTATGGCAACGGATACCTTATCGCTATTGTCATGTATGTTGCCATACATGCCTAATTGAGTTTCCTGTTTAATAGTAGATTTAAGCTGCCTTACAATTACTCTGTGATCTAAATCTATCTTCTCGATGCCGTTCGGATCTCGGTATCCCTTGTTTTCTTTGTACTCACGGTGGGAACACTTAGAATGAGTCCACTTACCTTTAGATTCAAGCTTAATCACGTCACCAATAAATGAATCATGCATCCTAATCCCGGTGTCAGCAAGGCAGACATTTCTCAGCGGAGCTATATCCAGCGTCGGTAAACTATATTTAGGACTAGGTGTAATTCCCATAAAAGTGTGTCTCCAAGTCTTTAAAATATTATTGCATTAATCTAGTGGCACCGCTAGCTATAAGAGCAAAAGTTGTTGCGATTATTACTTTATCTATGGCTGTCGTATTGTCTTGTATATTAGCACAACCAGCTAACAATGTAAAGATTAGTAAGTATTTCACAGCGATACCTTTATTCGGAAAGAACTTTTCTAACAAGTGCATCAATCTGGGCTTGCTGAGAAGCATCATTCATATTCTCTCGACCAGCAATGTCGGCAAGTCCACCAGATAGACGATAGTTCCAAGACTCAAGTTGTTGCATTTCATAATGAAGTTCATCGATATATTCAGCCTGTGCTTTATTTTCTTCGCCCATAGCCACGGCGATGATAAACATAAATGCGATTGAGATTGGTTCCATAACATAATTCCTTTTAATTGGTATCAATTGAGGAATCGAACCTCACTGCAGTAGTGATATGACGCCTGTGATATCTGTTACTGTTAGCAAACCTGCATTGACATATTTTAATTTCGAGAGCAGTTTAACAACGTTTATTTCTACTCAGGTTGTAGTCAGTTTTACGACCAGTTTGTTTCACCTGCTTTAACTAAGGTCGTCATCCGCGTCTTAGCTAACCTCTTATCCGGAATCGGTTAGCGGCTCAGAGGACGCTTCAAACAGTATTCCCAGAACCCCCAGTTGGGACTTTTACCCCTGCACGACAACTGTCATCGTCGGTACCCCGAGGTTCCATGGGGTATGCAGTGTTCTCTCTATGCAAGATGTCGACCTCTTACACAGTGAATAAGTATAGACTGGGGTGTTTGCACCCTTGACCAACAACTCTTCGCTGTATCTCGTTACTGAGTCCTTGGGTCACCCTCACAAGGGGGTGATTATATCCAGTCTATTATGGCGGAAGCGGTGGGATTCGAACCCACGGAGGACTTTCACCCTCGCTGGTTTTCAAGACCAGTTCCTTAAACCACTCGGACACGCTTCCATTGTTGGCGACCCCTGAAGGATTCGAACCCTCGACCTAGTGCTTAGAAGGCACTTGCTCTATCCAGCTGAGCTAAGGAGTCATTAATAGTTTAAGGTGACATAAACCGCATGTAATCATCAGGACTTACAGACCGATCCCAGGCCGAACAATAGCTCCTCAATCCGCAAGTGAGATTGCTAATTAAGAATTGAGTCATTGAACCTAACGATAATCACACTCAGAACTACTCTCACATAGTTGTCACCTTAATTCTTTAGTAAGGGCAACCGGTACTACGCAATGAGCCTGCCGTTGTTATCCCTTACCTATGGCTCTGCCCACTCGACCCTAGGGCGACTTAGCTATCTTCGGATTACAAAGATAGTACCTTAATTTGGCTCCCAAGGACGGGCTCGAACCGCCGACCCACTGATTAACAGTCAGTTGCTCTACCTACTGAGCTACTTGGGAATAATTCGTTGTAACCGCATGTCAAATTTATTAGAAGTCCATACGGTAGATAATAGCCATTGTTTAGTATCTCAACACTATTGATACCGACTCTATCTTTGAAGCTCTGTTTTCAACTGCTAATGTGTAGGAATCGAACCTACTCGGCGGGAGATATCCCTATTTGCTACACCAAGTATTAAGAAGGATTTGAACCTTCGCATAGTCACCAAGACCTAGTCGGAGTCGAACCGAATTACCTTACCAATTCATTAGCATGTGAAAACAGAGTTTCTATTTTCATCTCTATTATCGGATTATACCTAAGAGAAAGTTTTAAATTTTAAAAGAGCGTAGATCTATTTGATCTGATATAAGTATATTAACATATCTATGTATCTTTGTAAACCCCTAAAATGAATTAATTCACACTTTTTTCTGTTCTACCATGAGCAACACCATCAGCACCAAAGCTTGCTGCCCAACTATCAGGCTTAAGCTTAGGTTGAATACCTGTCATACCTAGAACATAACCACCCGCTTCACTTGCAGCGCAGTTTGAACCGTGCATTGGATCAGTGTTAATATCAAGATGGATTTCAATATCAAACTCATCAATGAAAGCACCAATCTGTATATACAATTCACAGACCTTTTGAACTTCTTTCATCATCCGCATCTTAGGACGATTTGCTTTCATATCATAATCAGGCTCATGTGACACATTTGAAAAGATTTTACAACCTTTATTGCCGTTCATATGAACAATAGCAACAGTAGCAAATCTTCCCCAAAACCTATCACCCTTGACATAGCGAACTGAGTCACAACCAAGATAAACCTTTGTATCTTCATTACAGTCAATTAATAGATCAACCATATCTGTAATTTGTTTCTCAGTAAACATATCATTCTCTTTTTATATTGATTGTCTCAGGGAGAATCGAACTCCCATCTAACGATTATCAGCCCGTTTGCTCTACCGTTGAGCTATGAGACAAAAATTTGGAGGTAGACTGCGGAGTCGAACCGCATAGCTTTCGCTGCCTGGGATTTGCAATCCCGCCCCTTACCGTCCGGGCCGTCTACCGTCTTGGTGTGCCGTGTGGGAGTCGAACCCACGACCTTGGGATTAAGAGTCCCCTGCTTTAACCAACTGAGCTAGTGGTCCATTTTTGCTGTATAGAAATCTTAGCAGCTCTACGTTCTGCCTTTCGAGATTTACCGTGCACACCAGAACCAGAACCAGCTCTTTTAATCAATTGAAAAACAGCTTCGTTTCGTTCCTTAGGCACCTTTGGTTTTGGTTTCATTTTCTTTAGTCCTTGTTTACCTTGAGATAAGCTCTACCGAAGAACGCAGTCAGAACGATCATGGCAAGCCAGTTCCAGAATGTGTAGGCAATACCCATAGCGAACAGAGTATTGATAGCCCAGATCATTGCGAGAGGCCAGAGAAAGACCCAAGTCAGGACAGTGAAAATAAGTGCAATTACAGTAGCAGTTTTCATTTTAGTTCCTTTCGTTACTTACATTATTAGAATATACTGATTCTGTGTAAATGTAAACCATTATTTTCAAAATAATTACGAGTTCTGATATCTTGTTCAATCGCTTTCTTGAGCGTGTATCTCTCAAGCTTCCAATGATTGAGTATCACTTGCTTATGATTGTACTCGGTTGTACTGTTTTCAGGAAGCTTTCGTGCTTCTTTTAGCTTTTTAGCGATTAGTTTGATATCATTCTGCATAAGCTTCACTTTATATGGTGCCTGAGGTCCGGATCGAACGGACATCTCCAAGTTGAAGCGCTTCAACTCGCCGCTAAGACCACATCAGCTACTCAGGCATTATTTTTCGTGCCATTGTCCCATAAGACTTTGAGCATTCTTCATATGTTTATAGAGTAATCC
>Ga0196889_1000394_pt1 | contig 13214 bp, 8 predicted proteins | sample VirMetDEL_Nov_12_FD_166415 | JGI IMG/M metagenome (GOLD analysis project Ga0196889, IMG submission 166415) | Aqueous microbial communities from the Delaware River and Bay under freshwater to marine salinity gradient to study organic matter... | ecosystem: Environmental > Aquatic > Marine >...
ATTTTTAAGCATTCCTGTAACAGGGAAAACAAACCAACTGATTTCTGCTAACGATATCCTTATTGTTAGACAAGCTTCTACTACCACTGTAGTTATTAATTACGCAGGAGGTAAAGTGACAACTTTAACTCACGCTGCAGCGCCTGCTTCTAACGAGGCAGAAAGAGATATTATCCAAAATGCTATAGTTCAGGTACTACAGCAGTCTTGGACTAACGTTGCGCTAGAGGTAATTAACTTGCCTTTTGCTGTAAGTGCAATTGCTATAGCTTAGTAAAACACCTTATCAATTTATTGAGAGAGTCCAATTTTATATTGGACTCTTTTTTTTTATTATCTTTGTAGAAAGGTTTACAGATGATCAACTCAGTTAGAAACACAGTTCTGTCTGTACTGAACAAGAATAACTACGGATACATATCGCCATCGGATTTTAATTTATTCTCCAAGCAGGCGCAATTAGATTTATTTGAGACTTATTTCTATCAGTACAATTATCAGATTAATAAAGAAAATGCCCGCCAATCAGGCACAGGGTATGCTGATATACGCAAGACTATGGAAGAACTTATTGAGGTGTTCTCAGTTTCAAATCCATTAAGCCTAAGCACTACTCCTCCAACAATAAGCAACGTGTACCAATTACCATCTCCGACTACTACAGGAGATGACTACTACCTATTAAACAAGGTACTTGTATACAATAATTTTCTACTAGACGGTACAACTACAGACGTAGATCCGAGTGGGAAAGAGATAATAGATTTGAGTTCTGCGTTTATTACAGATGGAGTGCAGGCCGGTGATGTTGTTGCGTTAGTAAGTGGAGGCATTACGCAGTACGTTACGATAACATTTGTTAACTCTGAGACATCATTGTTTACTACAGCAAGTAACGTAACCTCAACTCCGTTCAATTCAATTGGCATAAACTACAACATATACAGGGACTCGCTAGAGGAAGCAGAGAAGGTTTCGCACAGCAAGATAACTATGCTCAACAACTCTTTGTTGACTAAGCCTAATCTTACTTTTCCTGCGTACACGCAGGAGGGAGGAATATTAACCGCATTCCCATCTACAGTGAATAAAGTTGGTCAGGTGTTATCTCAGTACATAAGATATCCTAAAGATCCTAAGTGGACTTACATAACTCTAGTAAGTGGCGAGCCTGCATTTTCGCAGTCACAACCCGATTACCAAGACTTTGAGCTTCCACTTGATTGCGAGCCTGACTTGGTTAATAAAATTCTTCAGTATGCCGGTATGTCTATTAGAGAGGTATCAGCAGTTCAGTTTGGGCAGGGCCTTGAGCAAATAGCTAATCAATCACAACAATAATAGAAAATGGGGTATATATCACAGTATCAATACTACGATAACGGAGGGGCTAGTCCTGAAAATGAAAATTGGGGATCGTATCAGTATGTTTCTTTGTACGACATAGTAAACAACTTTATGTTGATGTACGCAGGAAACCACAGTCTAATAAATAACGATGAGAGGTTTAAGGTTTTGTTCCACGCAAAAAGAGCGATACAGGAGCTTAACTACGATGCGTTTAAGGAGATAAAAATACTAGAGCTTAGTATTGACGATCAACTAAGGTACATTCTTCCATCTGACTATGTGAATTGGGTTAGAATATCTATCCAAAGACAAGGAATACTTTACCCACTAAGCGAAAACATACAGACCAATTGGTCTAATGCATACCTTCAGGACAACACAGGAAAGATTCTATTTGACGAGGACGGCAATGCACTATCTACTCCGTTTTCAAAACTAGATTACGATAGGATTTTTACTATGCAGCCAACCATATATCTAAATAGCAGCTCACCTTTTTACGGGACTAACGGATACAACGACAATGGGAATTGGTACTTTACTAGAGACATAGGCGCTAGGTTTGGCCTCAATGCAGAGACAGCTAATGCCAATCCAACCTTCAACATAAACAAGAAGGGTGGTGTCATAAACTTTAGCTCAGGAACACAGGGAGAGTTGGTCGTGCTTGAGTACATATCTGATGGTATGGAGAACGGTAACGACAGCAATATCTCTGTAAACAAGATGTTTGAAGATTATATGTACGCAGCTATAGAGTATGCTGTACTTAGCTCTAAGTTTGGTGTTCAGGAATACGTAATCAATAGGGCTAAAAAAAGAAGACGAGCTTTGTACAATAACGCAAAAATAAGAATAAGCAATATTCATCCCGGAAGGCTTCTAATGAACCTACGAGGACAGGATAATTGGCTAAAATAATATGCCGAATTTATCAAGAAACTTTATAGCAGGTAGGATGAACAAGGTCGTTGATGAACGACTTGTGCCTAATGGCGAGTACATCGATGCCCTTAATATCCGTATGGGTTCTACAGAGGACTCTGAGTACGGTGTAATAGAGAATGCCAAAGGCAATCTACCGCTTACCACACTGTCTTACAATGGCGTTCCTCTTAGCTCAGATGCAAAGTGCATAGGTGCTTTAGACGATGGGATAAACGAGACCATATATTGGTTTGTTCACGATAGCAATTATCCGTCATCTCCAACAGGCAAGATTGATTTAGTGGTATCGTACGACATAAAGACAACTATCCTAACGTACCACTTGATAAGCGTTAGAGAAGGAGCTACAGCTAATACAACGCTAAACTTTAATCCTACGTATGTAATAACAGGCGTAGATAAAGTTCAGAACTTATTGTATTGGACCGATGACTACAATGCTCCAAAGCAGATTAATGTAACTAAGGGCTATGCTAATCCATCTGCAGGCGTTGACCAATTTTCAGCAGAGTCGATACTTGTAATAAAGAAACCACCTCTTGCTGCTCCGGTTGTTGTTCCAACGATTACATCAACCCAAGATAATTTCTTAGAGGAAAGATTCATATGCTTTGCCTATAGATACAGATACGAGGACGGTGAGTACTCAGCTACTTCTCAGTGGAGCAAGCCTGCTTTTTTACCGAATACATTTAACTACGACTACGCAACTGCTTTGAATAGCGGTATGCAGAGTATAGCTAATATGGCCGAGGTAACCTACAACTCAGGAGGGCCTCTTGTTAAGGCTATAGACTTGTTGTTTAAGGAGATGGACTTCCCTACAATTCGAATTATAGAGAAGATAAACAAGAGCAACAATGGACTTAGCGACAACACTGAGTACACGTTCCAATTTCAAAATAGTAAGATATTTACAATACTAGCGGACTCTGAGATACTAAGGCTCTACGATAACGTGCCACGATTTGCTAAGGCTCAAACTATGATGGGCAATAGGATTATGTACGGGAACTACGTTGAGGGGTATGATATGGTGGATAGTATAGGTAGCCCGACTAGTCTAGAGTACATAGCTAATTTAGAAACTAATGAAGTGGGTAGTACGGATTTAGAGTACAACTTAGCTTCGGGAACATACGCTTGGAATGGAGCTCAGACAATAGGCTCTTCAATTGTATACTTTGACTTTGGAGCTGTAGACTTAGTTTCAGGAGCATTACTAACTATAGAAATACAATACAGCAATTCTCTTTACTCGGGAGATTTACCTTACCCAACAGAAACTCAAAGTAATACTGTAATATCCTTTCCGTACATCCTACAAAGGTCATTTAATAGTGTTTATGAACTGTCTATAGATCCTGATTTTGTAGAAAATATAGGAACAGCGCTTACAATACAAACGGTAGAAGACTCTTGTGATGGCTTGACTCTTACCGATAGATTTAATTGCTCAGTAGAGCAGACTCTTGTAGATCCCGGAAATGTTACATTTACTAAGTATGAGAGTGGTATATCAGGACCGGGCCAACCTATACAAATATTCTCATCTCCTGCGTCCACCCAAATAGGGCTTCAGCTTCCTGCGATTAGATATGTAAATGATCCAATTACAAGAAGCATTTACTCTTACTATACGATTACTTTTGCTACAGCACTTTTTTCTGAGGTAGGAAGTCCTACTAGCTTGCACAGCAATAGGGGGTATGAGATTGGCATTGTGTATATGGATGAGTTTAACAGGTCGTCTACAGCTCTAGTAAGCCCTAATAACGCAATACACGTTCCTTGCTCAGCATCTGAATTTCAAAATAAAATAAATGTAACTATACCAACAGGACAGATTGCTCCTTATTGGGCAGAAAGGTACAAGTTTGTAATAAAGCCCGATAGGGACATATACGAGACAATATACTCTCAGTTCTTTTTTAGAGACCCTACGTCAGGGGCTGACTTCTTTTTACTTGAGGGACAAAACTCGCAAAAAATTCAGCTTGGCGATGAGCTTATAGTTAAGAAGGACACAGCAGGTCCGTTAAATACTTGTACATACACTACTGTTTTAGAAAAAGAAGCTCAGCAGGCTGACTTCTTAGATCCTAAACCTGTTGACGGCAATGGTGTAGAGTTAGCTGTTCCTGCAGGAGTGTATATGAAACTAAGAGCAAATAACTTTAGTACAACTATAGAGAGCCCCGATGGGTTGCCAATCGTTTTTGACACAGGAGAATTAAAAAGTAATACAAAAGATCTGCCTCTTGACTGCGCTACTATATATCTGACTGTTAGCGTCCAAGACCCAAGTAATCCTGCTGTGCACATAGATCTTCCAATACCCTCAGGATCGAAGATTACATTAGAGTTCGAAAGCGATAGGGAAGGCAGGGGATGTAATATAGAAGGAAGAACGTATATATATCAAAATGATTTTACGTCATCTAAGGACTATAATAGCTTTAAGGAATGGTGGGATGGAGATAATGTAGCAGGCACACTAAATGCTGACTTTGTGGTAAGAGAAGCCACCTGCAGTGCCACCGAGCCTGTAGCAACATATTGGCCTGATATAGCTACATCACCACTTACTATAGATTATGAATGTTCGGGAGAAGTTAATTTTCAATTTGCTAAGTTTGGTTCACCAACTGATAATGTGAGGTTGTTTTTTTCAGGAATAAAAGGATACGGAGGTAAAAAAACTAGAACAAATAACAAAGCAAGGATTACTGTTGTACGTACAAATAGTATTATTGTTTTTGAAACGCAGCCACTTGATGCATCGCCTAATCTTTGGTACGAGTCGTCTGAGGTTTACAATATAAATAGCGCAGGAGAACACTTGGGTAACGAGGGAGATCAAAGTCAAGTATTCGCATCCAACACCCCGGCTATTATAAAGACTGACTTCTACAACTGCTACTCATTTGGTAATGGTGTAGAAAGCTATAAAATACAGGACTCTATAACAGGTAAAAAATTATCGTTAGGTAACCGAGCATACATAACAACTACTATAGACTACAAAGAGTCAAGAAGATTCTCTGATATTACTTACAGTGGTATCTACAACGAAGAGTCAAACATAAATAAACTCAATGAGTTTAACCTTGGTTTACTTAACTACAAAGCCTGCGAACAGTCATTTGGTCCGATAAATAAATTGTTTGGTCGTGAGACTGACGTGTTGACTCTGCAGGAGGATAAGATATCTTACGTAGTTCAAGGTAAAAATATACTTACCGATGCGGGAGGAGGAAGTGCTCTAATGGCGTCACCTGAAATATTAGCCAATCAAGTATCTCGTATTGAGGAGTATGGAATCTCAAGCAACCCTGAAAGTTTTGTTCAGTGGGGTCCTGATAAGTTCTTTACAGACGCAAAAAGAGGTGCTGTTCTTAAGCTTACCGGCACTGAAGGTGGAAACGATCAGCTGTCTGTGATATCTCAGAACGGTATGAGAACTTGGTTTCGTGATCTATTTAACGAGTCGTTTACAACTCAAAAACTAGGTGGATTTGATCCGTATATGAACGAGTACGTTTTAACCTCTAACGAAGTTCCTATACCTCAAGAGGTTATATGCGACAACTGCAATACCACTATCTCACTAAACGTATCAAGCGACTCAAGCTTTGGTTCTTGCTTTGAGCTAGGTGATTTAGTTGGAGATGTAAACATAGACTACATTGTATCTGATGTTAGCGGCACATTTAATATAACAGCAGTCTACAACGGCATAACTTATACCACGGGAAATGTTACTGCAAGCGGAACTCTAACTTTTCCTAAATCAGTAGTAAACGTATCCACCGTAGATCTTACTATTACATCTACAGATAGCGTAACCCTTGGTTTGATTATAAACTGTCCTGACGCTGATTCTATCACAATATTTTTAATAACTGTGACAAGTAGCAATGAGGTTGGGTTGTTTACTACAAACCAATACAGATGGTCTGATGGTACTTTTAACTCACCGTTACACAGTCAGAATATTCAGTTTGCTCAGTTCTATAGCAATCCTATAGTATCTCAGTATCAAACTATAACAGGACTGCAGGGTGGCGGTGTAATACCCGCAAATGGTGCAACGATTACAATGTTCAACAACACTATCGTTCCTGACAACTTTGTATTCAATCAGTTCGAGGATAACTTCAAGTACCTTAGAACAAATACCTTATACGAAAATACATCAGTTGACATACAGGGGTTACTTGCTGCTGCAACAGAGGCTACACCAATCTATCCACCAATAAACGGTAACACTTCATACTACTCTCAGTTTACTATGCCGTCTACAGGTAGCTACTTGTATTTGGTTTGGGACTACAGAAACAGCACAGCGATACAATTATGTTACGATGCTGACTCTAGAACTACTGCTTGTTGTGATTGTCAAGGTGAGGGTAATCCTGCTACATTTGTAATACAGGACTGTATAACAGGGGATAGCTTCTTCGCACTACAAACTCCATACTTGTTTAATATAGGTGAAGTTGTTAAGTACAAAGAGGGTGCAGGCGGAGGAGTAGGTTCAGACAAGTACGGTACTATTGTAAGCAACGCAATAATACCTCCAACGGCTACAATACAAGGACCTGAAATATTCGAGTGCGGAGGCATAATAATTTAAAATGGCAGATATATACTACATAGACGGAAACACACTATCGAACTCAACTGCAATATTTACAGATTCAGAGTTAACCACCTGTGCCCCTGACGGATTCTATTCGGATGGGGTGACATCAAGAGAACAGGTTAGCTGCATTCTGCTGCCTTCTCAGGCCTGCGGTACTTGCGGTACTCCTTGCGGTGAAGAAATTGCTGTAGCGGGCCTGCAGGGCATCTATTTAATAAACTCAGATGCAGGAGGATCTGAAGAGGATACAGGTGCTATACTGATTAAATTTAACCCTGCGTCCCAACCTGATGGTATACGAGCTACGTTCAATGGGATTACTTACAATAAGTTAAGCTCAGGATCAGATGGATACCACGCATCTACATCCCCAACGTCTCATACTTTTGTTGGGTTCAACGATACAGATCCCACAAGCTGTGCTCAAACTATTTCAGGAACAACATTCCCTGCACTACCTGAGTACTTGTACGATGGGGTTGATTTTGTTGGTACAGGCAACACTCAGTCTCTGTTTATAGCCGCAGGGGACTTATCTCTTTCAAATTTAGCGCCTCCGGGATATTGTCTTATGGTTATACCTAAGCTTACTGCAAGTCCTAACATAGTAAACATATCTGTTGTTGGACCTTGTGAGGGTACGTCTTGGGATATATCAATAGGTTGCCCTGTTCAGCTTAGCGGTTACTCTTCATCTAGTACATTTGGAACAATAGGAGCTGCTTGTTCTGCTATAAGAACCGAGGTTTACTACAACGCACCGCAGGGTGGAGGATTTGGAACTCCATCGTTATACGATTGGGTATTCTCAGACCCTAATGGTCAGTTTATATTACCTGACGGGTATTATGGATACGGAGCAGTTACTCAGTATATGCAAGTAGCAAATGGTGTTATTATTGCACTAGGAACTTGTCCTTAATAAAGAATGGCGAATTATACATTAACATACGATAGCGGAGTGCAGGGGTTTCCATCCTTCTACTCCTACAATCCCGATTGGATGATCGGAATGAATAACTACTTCTACACATTTAGAGGAGGCAATTTGTACAGACACAATGTAAATCCTGTTAGAAATAACTTCTACGGAGTGCAGTACAGCTCAACTCTGCAGGGTGTTTTTAATGATCTTCCGCTTGAGAATAAGCTGTTCAAGACAATAAACCTAGAAGGCGATGATTCTTGGGAGGTGTATATGAGAACTGATATACAGGACACGGGATACATTGATGATGCTTGGTTTGAGAAGAAGGAGCAGTCTTGGTATGCATTTGTTAGGAACACAGGAACTGTGCCTGCAGGAGCTAACGAGTACGCACTTCGTTCTTTAAATGGTATAGGAAACAGCTCTTCTGTTGTAATAACCTCAGGAGTTGCTACGGTAAACTATCCACTAAATGTAGAGGTTGGGAACATAATAAGTATCGGTGATATGCTATACTTTGCACTACCACCTAGTTATAGTCAGCCTATATTGGCAGGACAGGTTACTGCAGTTAACATTAATCTAAGGGCCGGAGTTAATCAGATTGTTGTTGATACCACTATACCACTTACAGTGCCTATCTCTATTCAGGACGCTTACTTCTTGTACATAAAGAACTCTATTGCTGAGTCTCACGGTGTGCTAGGACACTACTGTGTGTTTGATATTGAGAATACCAATACGTCTAAAACTGAACTTTTTGTAGTCGAGTCCGAGGTGATGAAATCTTTTCCTTAAAATTATTATCTTTGTACAATGTATGAGGGTATTAAGTTTATTTAAGAGAAAGAAGCAGAAACCTGAAGACTTATTAAAGTTGATAGACGTTAATAGGGGTCTTCTTTGGGAAGCTATATCTGATTTTAAAGAAAGCATACAATCAATAAACGGTGCAGTAAACCACCATACCCCTGAGATGGAGCAGCATTTTCCTCTTACTCACCATTTAAAAGACGGTCTGTATACGAGAGAGGTGCTTATGCCAAAGGGGTCACTAGTGGTTAGCTTCATACACAAGACCAATCACCCATCATTTTTTATGTCGGGTGAGATGTCGGTGCTTATGGACAATGGAGAGATCCAAAGGATACAAGCACCAATGAAGGTTATGACAGAGATTGGAACACAGAGGGTTGCGTATATGCACGAGGACTGTGTTTGGGTTTGTGTGTACAGAACAGATAAAGAAACAATAGAAGAGGCAGAGAAAGATGTTTATACAGAAAACTATCTTGACCTACCTGAACACATTATTTTAAATAAAAAATTATTATGGCAGGATTAGTAACAGGCATAGTAGGGCTTGGTATATCAGCAGGTACTACAGCAATGTCGTTTATTCAAGCGAACAACGAAAAAAAGAAACAGGCAGATTACGAGGCGGATGCTGCAAAAGCATTAGCTCAGGCACGTAAAGCACTTCAAGTGAACTACGCAAAGCAGATGTCTATTCAGAAAGAGCCTTACAACCAAGAACGCCTTGCTCTATTAAGTGCAGGTGAACAGATTGCCACGGCTGCTGCTGAGAGTGAGAGAGGTGCTGCTGCGACAGCAGGTCAGTTACTAGCTGCACAACAGATGGGGGCTGCTGATATAACTAACCGTCAGACTACTGATATGCAGAACATAGAGAACGCTATACTAGAGGAAGAGTCAAGGCTTCGTGATGTTGGTGTTGGTTTAGATATGCAAGAGTTAGCAGGTCAACAGCAAGCCGCTGCAGACTCTAGGTTGGCTGCAGCCCAAGCAAAACAAGCAGGACTACAGGGAATAGCTACTACAGCACAAGCGGGTCTTGATATGATACCACTGTACGCTAAAGATAGAAATGCTCAGAGAGCTGCAATTGGTAATATGAGTATGTCCGATACAGAGTTTCAAAATTTTGGTAATGTTACAGCTAATCCATTATTTGGGAAAAGAGGTGGAGATAGCAAGTCTATGGTTGCTGCATCTAATAACGCTCCCGGAACTACAAACCTTGACTTAGGTGCAGTTAAAAATATGTCTAATTTAGAGTTTATGCGATTTAAAAGAGAGCTTACACCTGAACAAAAAAGACTTTTGTTTATGAACGATACCTATACAAATAACTACAACAACGCACTTAATCCGACAATAGTAAAATAATTTATGGCAAGTTCAACTAAAATAGGATACGTTAGTAGAGACCCGTCAGAACAGATAAATTGGGCAGAGGTTGGAGCGAACTTCACAGGTCTACTTAAGGAAGAGGCTAGGGTACGTGAGGAAAAGAAGGCTGAGTATGATGCCGCTACCCGTGAGATGCAGAGGGTGTTCAACGAGACACCAATGGGTGACTCAGGGACTCTTAATGAATGGGCTCTAAATTTTGGTAACGATGCACAGAAGCAGTTATTAATGGTGAATACACTATTAAAATCAGGTCAGTTAAAGCCACAGGACTACACTGTTATAAGACAGAACCTAGCTGACGGTACAGACCAAGCGTTTACGCTATTGGACGAGTACAATAAGGAGTACACTGAAAAGATGGAGCGTATGAAGTCAAATGATCCAAATGCGTCTTCTCAGATGCTTGAGAGTTGGCTTATGGAGAGCGTAGAGGGGCTCGGTAACTTCAGTAAGTCTAAGCTTATGATTAATCCTCAGACAGGTAATGTTATGGTTGGTTTTATTGATCCTAAAACAGGTGAGGTAGATAGTGACCCAAATAAATTAGCAGGCGTAAATAGCTTACGTAATAGGATAAAAGCAAAGTACGATAAGTACGATATGACTTCTGCTGTTACAAAAGCAAAGCAAGAAACATTTGGGCAGTTCCAAGCTATTGAGCGAACAATAGGTACTGCAAGAGCTCAGGGACTTCTTAAGACGTACAACGACCCTACTATGAGAAGCGAAAAGACAATCGCAAGATTAGTAAAGGAGGGTATTATTACAGCAGAACAGGGGGCTCTTTACTCTACTTACGATAAGACAGAGAACGCTTGGCTAGAGAGTCAACTTTCACAGTACAACACACTGTCTCTACTGACTGATAACTTAAGACAAGCTACAGGTAAAAACTATAAGCTTACGTTTAATCCTGACGAGCGATCAGAAGATACCATATTAATAAAGCAAATTGATGGGCAGGCTGTTCCTGATTTTGAGGGCGAGATAGGAAAGAAACAGAGAGAGGATGCAAAGAAAGGTTTGCAAACAGTTTTACGTGGAGCACTTGACCACGAGGTTAAGATCCAAACTGTAAACGATTACACTCCTCCATCGTATGCACCACAATACGTAACAGAAGGACGAGAAGCCAACCAAGAAACTGTTAATGCTCAGAAAACTTGGAACTCTGTTTACGGGGCTACTCCTGAGCAGATGGATACTTACTTAAACACTATGTTAGGTACAGGCATAGCGTATAGAAATGGGATAAAAAACATTAGAGTAACAGCGAAAGGTGGTTTAGAAATTGAATACACTCCTGATCCAAGAACAGGTGAAAAAGTTTCTCCTAAAAACAGAATAGGTAAAAATGCCATTAAAATAGACTTTAATAAAATGACAAAGCAAGAGTGGGCTAGATTAGGTAACGAGCTAACAGGCTTAGATGATCCAAACGAAGCTTACAATGCAGGTGGTTTTAGTGGTAATACTTGGTTTAGCAATATGCCTAAAAATGATAAGGGAATAAGGTCATTTAAAACTGCATCAGCAGGAGGTAGAGGTGGAGCTTCAGCATTATCATCATTAAGTACTCCAAGTAGCGAACCCGAAGTAAAAGATTTTGTTCAAACTAAAATGAAACAAGTTAATTTTTCTGTTTCAAATACATCAAAAACTGCTGAACAAATAACTGAATTATTTAAAAATCAAAATGTAGTAGCAAAAACAGTAGGATCTTATGGTGATATTCAAATAACAGTTCCCGGATTCAAACCATTTACACTATTCAAAGTAAAGTCAGCTTACAGCAAAGATGGCCAAGAATCTATAGATGAAGCTATAAATTTAATTACTGCAAGACTATTAAAGAAAGGTGTAAATGTAAAAGCTACACGGAAGCCAAGTCCCACAACTCCTACAGCAGCATCATCGATTAACACAAGTAAATATAGTAAAAATTAGTCAAAAAAAATAGAATATGAACGAACAAGCAATACAAGACGCATATGAGCTATTTAAAGGTCAAGGTTACGCTGACTCTATAGATGACTTTAGGATTTTAATAGCAAATAACAGTGAAGCGTTAAATGATGCTTATATATTATTTTCAAGTCGAGGATACGAGGACTCTATAGAAGACTTCTCTAACCTTATGGGAACTTCTGCTATAAAAAAAAAAGTCGCAGAAGAGCCTATGGGTTTCGACTCGGAGGTTGGTTCATTGGAGTCTGCAGATACTGAGCAGGATTATTTCACAGGTACATTTGGTGATGCACTAAGAGGTTTAGACAGCGTTATACCAATTGGTATTGGTGACTTTGTTGATGATATGGCACGTGCAGTTGCAGGTGGTGTAAACCAAGGCATATCATCTGAGAATGCATCTGACTTGCTTCTAAGAGGGTCGATGTCTACTGACGAGGATATTGCTAGTTACATTGAGTCTCAAAAAACAGCACAAAAACTTGGTCCGTCTCAAGAGATGATGGACTACGAGAAAATATACAACGAAGAGGGAAAAGGATTTTGGGGAGTTGTAAAGGGACTGATGTTAAACCCTACAGTTCTTCCTGAGGTTCTTGTTAGCTCTATGTCAGCACTAGCATCTAACTCAGATGCATTACTAGCAGGAGCTGCCACTATAGGTACAGGCGCTACTTACGGTGCAGGTGTAGGCGCTCTTGCGGGTGGCGTTGGCGCTGTTCCCGGAGCTATTGCAGGCGCTACTGCAGCTATACCATACGCATTTGGTGTTGCAAGCTCTACTCTTGAGATGGGTGCTACATTTGGTGAGTTACTACAAGAGGAGCTAGGAGACAAGGAGGCTACTAAGGAGAACGTAAGAGCTATACTTAACGACCCAAATAAACTTCAATCTATAAGAAATAAAGCTGTTGCACGTGGTATCGTTATAGGTACTATCGATGCGTTTACAGGTAAGCTTGCTAGTGGTGTAGGTGCTAAGATACTGACTAAGTCGGCAGCTAAGTCAGCTACTAATGTTGCAGCTAAGTCGGCTATAGTTAAATCAACTGCAGCGGGTTCTGCTATAGAAGCAGCAGGCGGATCAATTGGAGAGATTGGTGGCAGATTAGTTGCAGGTCAAGAGATGGACACTAGCGAGATACTACTTGAAAA
>Ga0196889_1000396_pt1 | contig 13210 bp, 22 predicted proteins | sample VirMetDEL_Nov_12_FD_166415 | JGI IMG/M metagenome (GOLD analysis project Ga0196889, IMG submission 166415) | Aqueous microbial communities from the Delaware River and Bay under freshwater to marine salinity gradient to study organic matter... | ecosystem: Environmental > Aquatic > Marine >...
TCTCAAATATCTCACTTACGGCCAGAGCATCAAGTTCACCCTCCGTTATGGTTATGTATTTACCCTTGCCCCTGCAAGTCTGTTGACCAAACAAGCCTGTACCCTGTAGCGTGCCAGTGGCAAAGAAGTTTTTGTTTTGCACCAGCCTGACCTTACTACCTTTGACATCATCTGTGTCTGTGGAGTAGTAAGGGTAGTGGTGTTTGCTTATGCTACCGTCGCTAGCGTACTCAACCGTTACGTTAAACTTGCGGCAAGTCTTGGCTGATATTCGCCTGTCCGGTATGTCAGCGACTACCCCAGCAACCTCTAAGGGACGCTGTATAGTTACCGCTGGTTCTACTGCTTCCATAGCTTTACCTTTGCTTGACTCACGGTAGCCACAACCCACCGCAAAGCAGTGGGCGTGACCGTCAGAGTACCTTGCCAAAGCATCAGAGGATTGACACTTCGGACAAGGCTCATGCTTGACAAACTGTGAGTGGCTATAGTTCGTCATCTATGCCTGCATCGTCTGCAAGTTCCACAACCCGCACAGCGTTCAAATAGGTTGGCGTACCGTGTACTGGGTGCGCTGGGCCTGTCTTATAGCTTAGACGTATTGTAGAGCCTCTCGTTATTGGGCCAATAAAAGGGTTATCCTCTGCATCAATGACCCGTACAGGGTATTTACTACTAAACTTACGTTGCGATTTGCCTTCGTAGTCCCGTAGCTTAACACCCTGTTGAGACAACATCTGTGCGGAATCATCGTCTAGGGTTACAGTAAGCGTATAGCGTCCTGTGTCCTGTCCTTGGTACTGCTCAGTCTCTGTCAGGTTTACAAATGCGGCTTTGCCAGTTAATACTGCCATAAGTTCTCACTCCAATAGTTTCTAAAGTTTTCTAAAGTAACTTTTAGTTGATGCTTAAAGCACTAACCAAAGTAACTGAAGGAGACAATAGCATATTTTTACTCAATTGTAAAGGAATCCGTTAGAACTAAATGATCTAAGTCAGGCTCTATCATATAACTCCCGTCTTCCTCATCTAGTCCTAGCAACGCCATGTTAGAGTCGTACATGCAGTCACTACATAGCTCTACAGCCACTCCTGCAATCTTGTCTAGCTTGGACAACTCAAAGTCCTCCATAATTTTGTTGCATGATTTACAGCGCATTAGTGTAACTCCCTATGGAATAAGTTTTTGTGTAGTTCGTCAATCTGTTGGTCAGAGTGATTGGCTAAGGTCAACGCAAGCCAGCTTGTAGCTGCACTGGCTAATTCTGTTATGGTTGCGTTGTTGATTTGGTACTCAATCAATTCGTTTTCTTTCCTGTCACGTTCGCTAACCTCCTGCGGCTCGTTGTCGTCCGTCACGTCTATGTTGTGTGATAGTTTGTCGCTCATTACTTCAGCCCTCTGAATTTTAGTGTTTTAATAGCACACTTCACGCACACTAGCTCACCGTCAATATAGGCCATGCTGTGCCGTGGTTTACTTGTGGTGCCGCATTTGCTGCATTTGTTGTTAAGCATTGGACATAACCCCCGCTCTTGCGTTTGCTTCATCAACAAACTTGCGCTTCTGGTATTCTACAGTATACGCAAAGTCTTCGCTAGCAAGCACTGCTTCGACTAAATGTTCCTCCAAGAGTAGCCTAACGGCATCCTCCGACAGTTCAGAAACTAGGTCATATACACTTTCCGCCATTCTTTCATTCCGCTCGTCGTTGTAGTGGTTGCTCAATGCGTCATCCTCCGGTTGATTCCAAGGACACCTTGGGTTGCTTTCGTCGCTATCTGCGCGGTCAATCATGCCGCTAGGGTATAGGCTAGTGCCTAGTGTGTTGAATAAGTCCATAATTAAAATCCCCAAATGGTTAGTGTTGCTTCCCAGTCTACCACCAAGATAAACACAAGACAAGCCATTGCTGCAATGTGCCAGCGTTTAATGGGTTGCTCTTGTTGCTTAGGTTGCATGGGTTGCAAGCGGTTTGGTTTGTAGTCTTTGCGAATCATCTATGCTGCCTCCATCTCATCACGCACCAAATCGCGCAGGTCATCTATTAATTCCACGTTTAGAGCTTCTAGGTCATCTATTGACACCTCACGCACTAGATGACGCTGCACAGTGCTGGGTGAGCAGTCTTCCTCATGCGCTACAAACTCACAGAAAGCGGTGATAGCCAAGGCCCGTAACGCCCTGTCGCTTTTGTAGCCCCTGCGCACTCTGTCGCATATGGCTTGGTATTGGCCAATACCATGGTATGACCCATCAATCCAGCACCTAAAAAACCTTCTGTACCAAGTGTTACAGTCTGTGATTGCTTCTTTGATGTCGTTAGCTGTTGGTAAGTCTTTCACTATTTTAATTCCTTTTGTTTGTTTTCGTGATGTTGAACGATAAAAGCAAAGCCGACCAGTGTAGAAATTGTGAGAGAGAACGCCAAACCTAAGCCGGTGAATACCGGCGTCATCATGGCGGTAGTGATTAGGGCAGTAGCGCATGCCCACATAACGAACATTGTTGACCCATTCATTGTCTTAGTTTCCTTATTGGTTTTGGTAATGTTTCCACAATTGCCCACTGGTGTCAATGGACAACAATAGAACACTAATTATTTACCGTTTCTTTCCCTCCATTCGTTAAGATTATCTGATGCTCGTCGACTGCGCATAAAGTATAACTGCCCTTGCGCGTTGTCTATTTCGTGATGCGGTAGGAATTTTGCTATCCTCCAAAGTTTACTTAGCGCGTCGTTCATATTGTCATTAGCAGCGCGGTAGTCCTCTCTATTTTTTTCGGCACGCGCTCTATCCATTAGCGACGAATAGTAGCAGGCTTTGGCGTCGTAAGTTACCCATTCCGTCATTCTGTCCGCGTAGATGTCACTAATAAAAGACACTTTACTAGCGTCCTCCATGTAGTCCTCTAATGTCATCATTGTCATGTGTTTACCTATGTAGTTAATTAATTTGTGAAGCCATTATGACCTAATAATCGCACAGGTCAATATCAATATGGTCTATAAACTCTTTTTGTTATGCTTTATTGATGGTTGCAATGGGTTGTGGAGTGTGCTTGGGGAGACTAGAGGGTACTATACTGACTCACACTCTTGCTCTCTTGTCAACTCTTGACTTCTCAGGTCTTCTCAGGTAGTCTCAGGGAGCCACAAGATGCAAGAAGCGTGCCAAAGGATACCTGAGTGCAAGAATCGTGCCAAGTTTCCCTATGCAATTCTCATGCCAACCTCAAGGGCCTGGGGTAAACTGGAGGGCCGGGGGAGGGCTGACGCTCTGTTGTATTATTATAGTACCCGCTAACATACAAAATAGACCAAAATTAGGTCAAATTAACCAATAGTCCTCTCCAGTAACCTCTTGTATCCTAAAGAAAACTAAAATTTAACAAAAAGACACTAAAAGGAGTGCTGTTATAACTAAATAATCTAAAATAATACTTGACTTTTACTAAAAAATATGTTATAATCAAAAAGTATTCTTAGGTACTAAGGTAAATACTTTATGGATCAACCTAAACGTAAAAGAGGGAGACCAAAGAAGACTGATGTAGTCTCTAAAACCGCTGGAAACAGGGGTAAAGTAGGGCGGCCAAAGGGTGACGCTAGCATTATTAATGAATATAAGGCTAGAATGCTTGCTTCACCTAAATCTAACAAGGTTCTGGAAAGTATTTTTAATGCTGCTCTTAACGATGACCATAAAAATCAAGCAGCAGCATGGAAACTAGTGATGGACAGGATGCTGCCATTGAGTTATTTTGAAAAGGATTCAGCCAGTGGACGACAGAGTGTGTCAATTACTATCTCAGGCGTTGGGCAAGTGGCCACAACTGTCAATGACCCAAGTGAAGACAATACCATTGAAGGAGAGTACACGGAAAGTGATATATAAATACTTCAAGTTAGATGACTTTAAGTGTCAAGAGACAGGTGAGAATGAGATAGATGAAGACTTTGTTAGAAAACTGGATGAGCTAAGGGAAGCCTGTGGTTTTCCTTTTGTAATCACCAGTGGCTATAGGTCTCCTAAGCATTCCATAGAAGCTAAGAAAGCTAAGCCGGGGACTCATGCCCAAGGTATAGCTGCGGACATTAGAACCACTAGCGGCCAACAGCGTCATAAGATTATTAAGGCTGCTATGATTATGGGATTTAACGGGATAGGTGTCGCTAAGAGCTTTGTGCATGTGGACACTAGGAAGTCTAGTCCTGTTGTGTGGTCGTATTAATGTGTTTGGGTTATGGGAACTTTAAGGGTTTATGACTGACCTAAACATAGAGTTACTCCCTTGGCAACAAGATGTCTGGGGAGACACTACAAGGTTTAAGATTGTCGCTGCTGGTAGACGTACTGGCAAGTCCAGACTAGCGGCATGGTTGTTGATTGTCAACGCCTTGGAGTCCAGTAAGGGGAATGTGTTTTATGTAGCACCGACCCAAGGACAGGCTAGAGACATCATGTGGCAGACACTGCTTGAACTGGGGAATCCAGTGATTGTGTCTAGCCACATTAACAATCTACAGATTAAGCTAATCAACGGTGCAACCATATCGTTGAAAGGCGCGGACAGGCCAGAGACTATGCGTGGTGTGTCCTTGAAGTTTCTGGTCATGGACGAATACGCAGACATGAAGCCTGAAGTATTTGAGCAGATTCTTAGGCCAGCCTTGGCTGACCAAAAGGGGAATGCGTTGTTCATTGGTACGCCAATGGGACGTAATCACTTTTATGAGTTGTACCAGTACGCTGAGTTAGAGGATGACCCAACGTACAAAGCGTGGCACTTTACGAGCTATGACAACCCTCTGTTGGATGAGGATGAGATAAACGTAGCTAAAAAGAGTATGTCAAGCTATGCGTTCAGACAGGAATTTATGGCGTCCTTTGAAGCCAGAGGTTCTGAGATGTTCAAGGAGGATTGGGTCAAGTTTGGCGAAACTCCTGAGTACGGTGACTACTACATAGCCATTGACTTAGCTGGCTTTGAGGAAGTCAATAAGCAACGTACTAAGAACAGTAAACTAGACGAGACAGCCATAGCGGTTGTCAAGGTCAATGACAATGGACATTGGCACGTAGAGAACATAGTGCATGGGCGCTGGGAGTTGTCTGAGACAGCCAGAAAGATCTTTGAGGTTGTCAGGGACTACAGGCCCATAGGCATAGGGATAGAGAAAGGTATTGCTAGACAGGCTGTTATGTCCCCGTTGACGGACATGATGAAGCGGTACGGGATGTTCTTTAGGGTTGATGAGTTGACCCACGGAAACAAAAAGAAGACTGATAGGGTCATGTGGGCGCTACAGGGCAGGTTTGAAAATGGTTTCATTACCTTATCCAAAGGTGAATGGAACAGTCGGTTCTTAGACCAGTTGTTTCAATTTCCTGACCCACTGACACATGATGACCTTGTAGACGCACTGGCTTACATAGACCAGTTGGCTAAGATAGCGTACACATACGACTTTGAAATAGATGACCATGAAGTTTTGGACACAGTAACGGGGTACTAAGATGGCTAAACAGGGACTTTACTCAAACATAAACGCTAAACGCAAGCGTATTGCCAGAGGGTCTGGTGAGACAATGCGTAAGCCCGGCTCTAAAGGCGCACCGACTGCCAAAGCCTTCAAACAGGCAGCTAAGACAGCTAAAAAAGGGAAGAAAAAGTAATGGAGTACGGTGACAACGACACCCTTGCCACTGAGCAACATATTGAAGATTGGGTCATAGACAAGTGCAATACTTGGCGTGACCACTACGAATCCAACTACGCAGAGCGTAACGAAGAATACTACAGGCTCTGGCGTGGTATCTGGGCATCCCAAGACTCAGACAGAAAGAGTGAAAGAAGCAGAATTATCAGCCCTGCATTACAGCAGGCTGTAGAGTCCAGCGTAGCGGAAATTGAAGAAGCTACATTTGGTCGCGGTAAATACTTCAGTATTACTGATGACATGGACGATCAGGACAATCAGGACATTGTGTACCTGAGAACCAAACTCCACACTGACCTAGAGAAAGCAAAGCTACGTCAGTCTGTAGGAGAGTGCCTTATCAATTCAGCAGTCTTCGGAACAGGGATTGGTGAGGTAGTGCTTGAGGAAGTCAAAGAGATGGCTCCCGCCACCCAACCTATCATGGGTGGTGAGTTGACAGCAGTGGGTGTCAATGTGACTGACCGAACAATGGTCAAGCTGCGACCCATCCTTCCTCAAAACTTTCTCATCGACCCTGTTGCTACCAACGTAGACAATGCGCTTGGAGTTGCTGTAGATGAGTTTGTGTCGCGCCACTTGGTAGAGGAACTACAGGAGTCTGGAGTGTACGCTGATGTGTACGTCGGTAACGCTCCAAGAGACTATGAGCTAGAGCCTGACCAAGAGCTATCCAGCTTTGATGACGACAAAGTACGTCTAACAAAATACTACGGTAAAGTACCTCGACATCTGCTACTGAAGTCTGAAAAAGAACTGATGATGCAGGACGATGAGGACATAGCTGAGATAGAAACACTTGTTGAAGATGATGACGAAACAACTGAAAGTTTCTACGTGGAAGCAATCATTGTCATTGCCAACGGCGGCATACTCCTGAAGGCTGAAGAAAACCCCTACATGATGGGTGACCGCCCTATCGTTGCATTCCCTTGGGATGTTGTGCCGGGAAGGTTCTGGGGTCGCGGTGTTTGTGAGAAAGGCTTTAACAGCCAAAAGGCGCTTGATACAGAGCTTCGCGCACGTATTGATGCCCTATCCCTTACTGTCCACCCAATGCTCGCTATGGACGCCACACGGCTTCCTAGAGGGTCTAGGCCAGAGGTGCGCCCCGGAAAGATTGTCTTAACCAACGGTGACCCACGGCAAGTCCTACAACCCTTTAACTTTGGTCAAGTTAGTCAGATTACATTTGAGCAAGCCAATGCGTTACAAAGAATGGTACAGATGTCTACAGGAGCGATTGACTCTGCTGGCATCCCCGGAAGCATCAATGGAGAGGCTACAGCTGCTGGCATCAGTATGTCTCTTGGTGCTATTATTAAGCGTCACAAACGCACACTAATAAACTTCCAAGACTGTTTCCTAATACCGTTTGTTAAGAAAGCTGCGTGTCGTTACATGCAGTTTGACCCTGAAAACTACCCTGTTGCTGACTACAAGTTCAACGCTACTTCCACACTAGGCATCATTGCCCGTGAGTACGAAGTAACACAGCTTGTACAGCTACTGCAAACAATGTCACAGGACTCACCTCTGTACAACACACTTATAGAGTCCATCATTGACAACATGAACCTGTCAAACCGTGAGGAACTGACTGCTAGACTACAGGAAGCAGCACAGCAATCACAACCTACTCCAGAGCAACAACAGCTAGCTCAGGCTGCACAACAGGCACAATTACAGTTCCAGCAGTCTCAGACAGCGGCGTTGAATGGACAAGCTACTGAGTCACAAGCCAGAGCGCAGAAGATGGCTGTAGAAACTCAGTTGGCACCACAGGAGCTAGAGATTGACAGGATCAAGGCTATCACAACCAACCTACAGGCAGGCGACCAAGACGATAAGGAGTTTGAACGTAGGCTGAAGATGGCACAAACCATGCTGAAAGAGAAAGAGATTGATCTCAAGATTGGACAGCAGCAACGGCAAGGATAGTAACATGGTAATCACTTCAGTACAATTTCAAGACGCTATAAACCAAATCAACGCCAAGTTTGAAGAACTTGAAAACAAGATTAAGGAACTAGAATCTAAGAATGAAGCGAAAAAGCCAGCGCAGACGCGCAAGACTAAACAAGAGGCTGCTTGATGGCGAAACCAAGGAAAGGAAAAGCAAAGGTAAAGGTAACCTCTAGCGGGAAGAAAGTCTCCTACGGACAGGCTGGTTCAGCAAAAGGCGGTGGCCCTAGAGTCAAGCCGGGAACTAGCAAAGGAGACAGCTACTGTGCTAGAAGTTTAGGTATCAAAAAGAGACTGCCTAAGAAAAAACAGAATGACCCTAACACTCCGAACAACCTGTCACGTAAGCGTTGGAAGTGTTCAGGAGCTAAGTCAAGAAAAAAATAAGGACTAACCACAATGGAATCTGAGTTTATACCTGTATTTGATGACCCTGAAACAAGTGCTTTGCGGCTCAACTCAGAGACAATCTCCTACTTAGGAGGTTCCCTCATTGAAGCACAAGACCCTGATGTACAGCTAGAGATTCTGGAGATGATTAAACAGCACTCTGCTTTTGTCATAGAAACTAGCACAAAAATAGTAAACAGAAAGTCCGGCAAGTTACGGGCAGTATAACAAGGAAAAACAATGACTGATAACGCAATCAAGGTGCCACAGTGGGCGCTACCAATCGCAGCAGCCGCTGTTAGCCTAGCTGTAGCTTGGGGTGTCCTACAGGCTAATACAGCCCACGCATCAGAAGACAGAGAGCGTATTGCCCAGATAGCGGAGCAAGCCGCAAAAAAGGCTCAGGAGAACGGGCAGGCACAGGCAGTGACGGAGCAGAAGGTGGAAGCAATAGTCAACTCTCTGGCTCGTCAGGAGAAGATTCAAGAGAAGACCAACGAGCAGATACAAGCCCTCGTACAAGCTCTCCTAGCCAAGTAAACTATGACCCAGAAAACCCAAACTTGTTCTGCGACATGCGTGAGTACAGAATGTTGCGGTATGTGCAGCCCCCAGCCAAACGGCACAGAGTCGCAAAGAACTGGCTGTTGTTCAACAAGGGGCAGTGCGGATACGGTGCGGAAGTGTATGTGCGCAACCAAGGCCCAAGAATCCTTGGCACAGCATGGGACACCAAGCTAGTAATTTTAACTTGGGACTTGAGAAAGCCCACAGCTATTAAAACACAGGCTGTCAAGAAAAAGAGAAGGATATAGTGGAAGCTATACCTCCTTTCCCTAATAGTGTCAATGCACATGAGTTTATAGTAACTGACAAAGTTAAAGAGTCTTACTCTATAAAACAAAAAACATATGCAGTCAAAGGCGCTGTACAGGCTATAACTTATCTTGAACAGTTCTACTATGAGTATAGAAATGGGCAGCTAATGGTCACTATCTTAAAAGTGTTTAACCAAGACAAATATACGGTAGACCTTAAAGCATGACCATGTTAATTTTTATGCTGGTTATTCTTGAGAAGAATGTACCAACACTGGAGATAGCCTTCCGTGAGTTGACTTCTTGCCTTGAATACAAAACAGCCTTAGTGCATCAGGATGTCGGTCAGAACGCTATTGTAATGCCTAAGACCAGACACTTTGATGCGTATTGCGAACCCAGAGTAGTACCTGTATCTGATGTAGGTACTAAGCTGTTACTTAGAGACCCACCCAAAAAAGAGGAAAACTGATATGCCAATGGGAAAAGGAACTTACGGAAGCAAAGTAGGACGCCCACCTAAGAAGAAAAAAACAATGCAGCGGCGACCTGCACGCAAACCTGTTAAAAAGTAAAAATAATACTTGACTTTTTGACAAAAGTATGGTATAATCTAAAGTGTATCTTAACTAATTAAGGGAATACATAAGATGACTAAAGAACTTGAAGTTTACTTTGCTAACTACTTTGAGATGTTTCGTTCAGAAGGTTGGAAACAACTTCTTACTGATTTGAACCAAAATGTAGCGCAGATAAACTCAGTTGAACAAACAACAGATAATGAGAACTTGCACTTCCGTAAAGGACAACTTGCAATACTTGCTACTCTGTTTAACCTAGAAACTCAAATTAACAATGCTGAGAAAGAAGCTAAAGAAGAACCACAAGAAGAACTAGAGTTAGAAGCCTAATGTTCAAATTGTACGACTTCAAGTGTCTTAATGGGCATGTATTTGAAGCATTAGTCACTGAAGACCAACACACTATTAGGTGCGAGTGCGGTTACAGTGCTAAAAGGATTATCTCTCCTATCAGGTCTAGTTTAGACCCCATCAGTGGGGACTTCCCTGACGCCACTAGGCGTTGGGCTAAGGCTAGGGCGAGTCACATCCAATACGAGAAAAAGCAAAGTTCGTAGCTAGAACCCTTTTTTTAATCTCTCCATAATACTAAGGTACGGAGTTTAATAATGGCTAAAATAATTGAGCGTGAGGATGAGCAAGCGTCTACTGAAGACGTATTTGCTGAACAACAACAAGAACAACCAGAAGTCGAAGAACAGGTAACTCCTAGCGAACCTGAGATTCCTGACAAATACCAAAACAAGTCTGCACAGGAACTTGTACAGATGCACCAAGAAGCTGAGAAGCTATTGGGGCGTCAAAGTTCTGAGGTAGGCGAACTGCGTAAGGTTGTCGATAACTACATCCAAGCACAACTCACCCCGGCACCACAACAAGAAGAACAAGTCGAAGAAGTAGACTTCTTTACTGATCCTGAGAAGGCAGTAGCACAGGCTATCCAGAATCATCCTAAGATTAAGGAAGCTGAATCAGTAAGTCAACAGTACAAGATGCAAACTGCATTGTCTGCACTGAAGACTAATCACCCTGACATGGAGAGTATCTTAAAAGATACAAAGTTTGCAGAGTGGATTCAAGCATCTAAAATCAGGACGAAGCTGTTTGTAGCGGCAGACAAGCAGTACGACTACGAAGCTGCTGATGAGCTTTTCAATCTTTGGAAAGAACGTCAACAGATGATTGGTCAGGCTGCAAACGCTGAAAAACAAAGTCGCAAGCAAGCAGTACGCACAGCTAGTACAGGCAATGCCAGTGGTAGCTCTGAATCAAGCCCTAAGAAGATCTATAGACGCGCAGACATTATTAAACTTATGAAAGAAGATCCTCATAGGTATGCTGCTCTACAAGACGAAATAATGAGAGCGTATGCTGAAAAGAGGGTCAAATGATATATCTTAGGAGATATTAAATGACTGATTCTACATATCCCGCTACTGGGGGGTTTGTTGACAATACTAGTGCAGCAACCTTTATCCCAGAAATTTGGAGTGATGAGATCATCGCTTCATACCAAAAGAACCTTGTTTTAGCCAATCTTGTAAAGAAGATGTCAATGGCTGGCAAGAAAGGCGATACTATCCATGTACCTAAGCCTGTACGTGGCGATGCACACGCTAAAGCAGAGAACACTGCTGTAACTGTGCAGAACGCTACGGAAAGCGAAGTGCAAGTATCCATCAACAAGCACTTTGAATACTCACGCTTGATTGAGGATATTACGGATGTACAAGCCCTGTCTTCTTTGCGTCAGTTCTATACTGAAGATGCTGGTTATGCACTGGCTAAGCAAGTTGACACCGACCTACACTCTCTGGCTACTGGCTTGGGTACGTCTGGTACAACATCTACGACCTACCTGAATAACGCAGGTACTTTCTTCGTAGATGCTTCTAATGGTCTTTCTACTTACACTGCTGACACTGTAGTTTCCGCTGACGTATTTACTGACGCAGGCTTCCGTGGCATCATCCAAAAGCTAGATGACCAAGACGTTCCTATGGACGGACGTAGCTTCATTATCCCACCTGTTGTCCGCAACACTATCATGGGTATTGACCGCTATGTTAGCTCTGACTTCGTAAACAACGGTCAGGTTACAAACGGCCAGATTGGTCAACTGTACGGTATCGACGTTTACGTTAGCACTAACTGCCCAACTGTTGAAGCTGCTGGTGATAACTCAAATAGCACAGTAGACTCTTTGGGCGCACTGTTGCTCCACACTGACGCTATCGTAATGGCAGAGCAAATGGGTGTACGTTCACAGACTCAGTACAAGCAAGAGTTTCTCTCTAACTTGTTCACTTCAGACACACTGTACGGAGTAGCTGTACTTCGTCCTGCGTCTGGCCTGACTCTGGTCGTTCCTGCTAGCTAATAGCAATTGAGCATGGGGCTGCTTCGGTGGCCCCTAGCTTTCTTTTTAAGGTGAGTATATGTGGCAATCTTTGATTGGGCCTATAGCTGGTTTAGCAGGTACTTTCCTTAAAAACAAAGCTGCTGAAAAGCAAGCTGTCCATGACTCCAAGATGCGCCGTATTGATGCGGACGCTGATTGGGAAACTCAACAAGCCGCAGCATCTCAGTCCTCTTGGAAGGACGAGTGGTTTGCTATTATCCTAAGTTTACCGTTGATAGGTGCCTTTATACCGTCAATGGTTCCATACGTTGAGCAGGGGTTCACTGTCTTGTCTACAATGCCGGACTACTACAAAGCATTCCTTGGTGGCGCTATAGCTGCTAGCTTTGGTATTAAAACCTTGTCTAGCTGGGGTGGCAAATAATGGCTGAAGTAAGTTTTGCTCCAGACACAGATTTATTTGAAGGAGGCTTTGAAGCACCTACTCAGGAAGAAATTTTAGCACGCCTAAATGACCCTAACTTTAGTGCAACTGTTCTTGAAAATTTTGTAATACCTTCTGACCAATACACTGAAGCAGCAGGTGGTTTTTCACCATCTAATTTAGTAGTTCCTGTTAGCCAAGAATACTTAAATTCATGGACAGCGGCTAACCAAGTTACTGACGGAAACAACGGCACACCGCTATCTAATGCACAGCTACAGCAGATTAAAACCTTTTCTGCTTTACAGCCTAAGTACGTGCCTATAGTTCCCGGTGAAGAAGATAGATACAACAAGCGTATGGAGCAAGCGCAGCAGACTCCCGGCGCTATTTACTCTAACTTTGAAGCATACTCTCTTGCAATGCAAGACCACAATGCTGCAGTTAAACAGTACATTGAACAGGAAGGTATACCTACTTCTACAGTAGTGGACGGTAAAACTTTATACTTAAACTTAGGCACTACTCCTGCTTACTATCAAGAACAAGCAGACGGTGGGCAGTTAAAGAATATATGGCATCCCGGACAACGGTCTGGAGAAGGTAACACTTTCTACACTCAAACAGGAGAAGTGGGTACTTACGGTACTTTTGCTAGAGACGCCTACGGGACAGAAAAGAACCCTCCACTAAAAGATGCAGCACCGTTTATAGCAGCTGCTTTAGTAGCTACTGGTGCAGTTGTTGCTGTAAAAGCAGCCGCTGCTGCATCAGGAACATCAACAGGTTTTGTAACATTTACACCAGCTACTGCCGTAGCGGAAACTGGTGGTTCTTCCGTAATAAGCTCTTTAACAGGGGCATTAAACGCAGGCAAGACTGCTGCTGAGACAGTTCTTAGTAACTTTGTTGCTTCCGTTACAGGAGCAAGTGCAACTACAGGGG
>Ga0196889_1000410_pt1 | contig 12936 bp, 3 predicted proteins | sample VirMetDEL_Nov_12_FD_166415 | JGI IMG/M metagenome (GOLD analysis project Ga0196889, IMG submission 166415) | Aqueous microbial communities from the Delaware River and Bay under freshwater to marine salinity gradient to study organic matter... | ecosystem: Environmental > Aquatic > Marine >...
TTTACTCGATATATATTGGGAAACTTCTTTATCTGGAGAACTATCTATATTAAACAGTTTAGTTGATTCGCAGTATGGTGGATTAACTGGTTCAAATTTCTTAGGTGGAAACTTTCTTGAAAGTGATTCTGTTTCAACTCAAGTAGGTAATGATTTCAATTTTACTGATGGAGCTGGTAATGTTGTTAGCTCAGGTGTTACTATATCATCTTTATCAATAGTTGACTCAAATGGCAATCAAGCTAATTCTGCATTTACTGTAGTAGCTAACGGCGGTGGCACTGCTTTTCAAGTAAAAACAAATCAAGAGTTTTTCTATAGTGACGATCAAATAAATAACCCTAGATCTTACACGATAACGGTGAATACTTCTTACAGTGGTTTTAACGACTCTATAACAATAGCTAATGTTAATTTATCAAATGTAGCACCTATATTTGACGTATGCCCAGGTGTTATAAGTGGTATAACGTCTCAAACAAAAGATATATATACTTTTTCTGGCAAGAACGGTAGTATTAAAACTAGTGTACAAACAAATGAGCTTGTTTGGGGTATAAGTTCTCAAACAATAAACAGTGTAACAACGACTGCATTTTCTATAGATCAAAACACTGGAAAGCTTTCGGTTGCACCTGGCGTTATGCAAAGCTCTGACGATTGTGCTGTAGCGGTGACATTAACTGATGTAAACAACAATAGCGGTCTTACCTCTACTTGCAATGTAACCTTTCAAGTAGATACGGTAGCTGTCAACCCAGCGATAGCATCTGGTTGGCAAACTGGTATAATCACGGAATGTGGTGAGGCTGTTGAGGTTCAATTCTTCAACTCAGATCAAACAGGAACGTCTGGCGGTCAAATAACTGTTGGTTCTGTTTTTTACCCATCAATACCAACCACTGGTTTGTATAATGTTAGAGCTCAATATAATGCTAACGAACCCGTACCTGTTAGCACAGGTGCTTTAACGCAGGGTGAAATGTTTATAGAAGCTGAATTAGAAGTGACTAGTGGCGTAGGAAGTTCTAGCGTATATATTACAATTCAAAGAAGATCTAATAGCACCTGGGTTCAAGCTGTAGATTCTAATGGATCTACTATAAACAACATACAACTAACAGCTTCAATTGGTTCTCCAGGAACGGTTACAAAAACATTTGACACCGCAGGTGAGTACAGGTTAATATCTACTCAAGTAGGTGGTGAAGCTTGTGTTCTAGGAAGCTCTAATCTAAATATAGACTTTGGAGATGCTAATCCGTAAAAACACTAAAAAACAAGTAATTTATATATTATGCCAGTAACATTAGAAGTAGGATACTTTAACTCGTACTATGCGAAGAGGATAGCTGATCAGCCTGTGGGTGATGGAACTACGGTTGGTACTTGGAATTCTCCACCTACTGAAACTCTACAAGAGGATTGGTATATAGAAGAGTCTAGAATAAGAGGAGGTTATAATAACACATCGACAGATTTAGGAGTTAAAGCCTACATAGTAGAAGACAACGATGATCAGCAAAGACTGAGTAACTCTATGATATACTCAGGTGTATTAAACTCTAGAACTGGTGTAAACCAAACTAACCAATTCTCAGTAGCTGAGGACATTACTAAAAGTGTTGATCCTATAAATGGTAGCATACAAAAACTTTACGCGGAGAACACTAACTTAATTATATTTCAAGAAAGAAAAGTAAGTAGAGCATTGATAGATAAAGACGCTATATACTCTGCTGAAGGAGCACCTGTTCAAACTGTTTCAAATGTTGTTATAGGTCAAGTTCAGGCTTACGCTGGTGAATTTGGTATATCCAGGAATCCAGAGTCGTTTGCTGTTTACGGTTATCAAAAGTATTTCACAGATAAGGACAGGAATGCTGTTTTAAGGCTGTCTATGGACGGTATAACAGAAATATCAGCTTATGGTATGTCTGACTTTTTTAGAGACAAATTATCAGATGCTACGTCAGATAGTATTATACTTGGCTCATACGACGTTCATAACAAAAACTACGTATTATCTATACAACAATACCCTGTTCTTGAGTCAAGTCCTTATGTCACTCTGTCTTTTGACGAAGCGGTGAAAGGCTGGACAAGTTTCTACACTTACAGCCCAGACGTAGGATTTAGCTCTCAAGGAGAATATTTTACAACAAAAGGTTTTAAAGTTTACAAGCATTATTCAGATACTGATAACAGAAATAGGTTTTACGGAGTAGACAACAAATCAATAATAAAGTTTGTCATTAACCCAGATCCAACAATAGTTAAAACTATGTTGACTATAAATTACGAGGGAACTAATGGCTGGGAAGTAACATCACTTAATTCAGATGATACTGGTTTTGATTTATCTGGTAGCACTTGGAATACACATGTAGATACTATAGTTGGTGGCACAGGTGTTAATGACTATAGAAAAATATATAGTTATGACGAAGGAGCTTATTCAGACAACAATATACAGTATAGAGCTGGATTTGATAGAAAGCAAAATAGATATGTAGCGGTTATACCTAATAATACTCAAACACCTATTGCTGGTGAAGTTTTGTTTGGTAAATCAATGACTGGTATAAGGGCTTACTACGCTAATGTCACTATGCAAACAGATGATACAACTGATCCACGTGGACTAAAAGAATTATTCGCGGTGGGATCAACTTACAATATATAAATTAAAAAAATAAAACTATGTCAATAATCGAGGGCGCTTTAATATCCGGAGGCGTACAGCTTATAAGCGGATTACTAGGTGGTGGAGCAGCTAAAAAAAGAGAATCAAGAGCTAGAGCAGAAAGAAAAAGATTACGAAAGCACCTAGCAGAGCTAGAAGCTAATAGACAACCCATTATAAACCCTTACTCAGGCGTTGAAAACCTAAGTGGTTTAGCTCAAGATTTAAGTGGCATGGTTACTAATCCATACGAAAATCTAAGTGTAGCTACTCAAGCAGCTGAAATTCAAATTGAACAAGCTGATATATCTTTAGCTAATACCTTGGATACTATTAGAGCTACCGGCGCTGGCGCTGGTGGGGCAACCGCGTTAGCTCAAGCAGCTTTACAAAGTAAAAAAGGAGTTTCAGCTAGCATAGAGCAACAGGAGGTTCAAAATGAAAAACTTAGAGCTCAAGGCGAACAGCAAATGCAAAGCATGAAGATGCAAGAGAAACAAAGAATTCAAGGTATACAAATATCAGAAGGAGGAAGAGTTCAAGGGCTAGAAGCCTCTGGTAAACAATTTGTTTTCGGTGCCCAAGAGCAAAGAGAAATGCAGCAATTAGACAGGGCTTCCGCGCAATTAGCTGGCGCAGAAGGTAGGCAAATGCAAGCAGCTGTCGATAGAGCAAATATAACATCTAGCACTATAAGCGGTCTTGGACAGATAGGGTCAGCTTATATAGGGGCAGAAGGTAGTTAATTAAATAAAACACAATAATGAGTTATACAAATCCAAAACAGTACATTGATACACAGTCAGCTAAATCAATCATGGGCCTTCAGCAATCCGTGTCTGACTCATACAGTTCTTTTGTTAAACAACGTAGTCAATCTTTAGAAAAACAAAGAATTCAACAAGAAAAAGAGGATAAAGAGAGAGAGGAAGAAGATGAAGCTAATAAAGAACAAAGAGAAAAAAGCCAAGAAAAATTATCCAAAAACTTTGCAAAGGCAGCGCTTGGTGGGGGAGGCAAGATTAATACAATGCCACTCGCTAATCAAACTATAAAAGAGTATGTTGATGTTTTCAAAGAAAATGAAATTGATCCAAATCCTGACAATATTAAGCAAAAAACTTATTTTGAATCAATACCAGATAAGGTGAGAGCAAGTTTAGAAGTTGCTGCAAGCGTTTACAACGAGGAATATGAAGAAAGATTTAGCAATATGGGTCTTCCTGGCGGTTTTTCAAAATACAACAACGATGATTCCAATGTTGTAGGAGGATCTGTTACAAGTGATGATCCTTATTACACTAAAACACTTGAGCTAGATGAAAAGGGTAAAGTGGTTATTTCATTTATAAATGAAAATGGTTTCTATAAAACATGGCCACAAGGTTACGATAAAGAAGGTGAAAGAATTATCGCTGATGTTTCGTCTATAGAATCAGCTGACACAAATATAGTAATACCAGACTACTCTAAAACCATAAGCGCGATAGATAAAGATATAAACGAGCAATTAGGTATAGGTCGAGAAGAAGGTGATGCTTATAAAGAATCTAAATTACTTAACAAGGAAGGTGTACCAGGTCAGACAATATACTACAAAGAGGCTGATATGGATATGATAAGAAAAAAATATGAAAAAAAAATAGAAACAGAGTATTTTGAAAACGGAGCCGAGGGTATGATTGCTTTTTACAATAACATTGTGCTTAAAGAATCTAAAAAAGGTGGTAAAGTAATAAAAAATAAAAAAGGTAGATCTTGGGGAAGAAATAATGATAACGAAATAGATGACGCAGATTACGATACAGTTAAAAACGCTTTTGTAGATTACATGCTAGGAAGAAACGAGAAACTGTATCAGAACTTAGTTGTTGGTAAAAAAACCGAAACCGAAACTAAAACTGACAAAAAATCTTACTTTAGTGAAAAGCAAATTAATCAATTAAGTAAAAACCTTACAGTATTGACGAACCCTCAAACTCCTGAAAACTTTTCTTATAAAGTTAAATTAGTAGGTCCTGATGATATAAATACACCTCAAATTTACACTATTGGTCTTGATAGCGGTAAAATTATTGCTACTGATTCAAGTGGAAATTCAACACTATTAGCAGGTCCGACTGAATACTACAACTTCTTAGGAATTAAACCACCCGCTATACAATAAAATAATTATAATATGTACGAATACAAAGGCTTTATATACACCTTAGAACAAGTTCAAGAATTCGCTGACGCCAGCAAGGTGGGCTTAGAAGATTTTATATCTAGTAGAGGTATTAAAAAAATAGAAGAGAAAAAAGAAAAGAAAGAAGCTATTGGCTTTGACTTGTTAGATACAAATTTTCAAGAGGACACTGTAGAGAGTGCGGATGCTGTGTCGGAAGAAACACCAGCACAAGAAGATACGGTTTCAGTATCGGAAGATACTTCTTCGGAATTAATTGGACCAAAAATACCAAGTTCTGATGTTGAGGAGTTAGAGATGAAGTCTAGAGGCGAAATACCTTCTAACTCGTATTATATAGATAAAGGCATGAAGGGAAAGGTAGATTTTATACCTGGCAAATTTTACATTCCTGGAAAAGAAGGTCGAGCTAAAGATTCTGATTTTAAAACGTCTGAAATAAAGCCTTGGGATCGTTTAAGTTTTAGTGAAAAAAACGAAATGAAATACAATATGAAAGATCTAGATATAGAATTTCCATATTTGTATGATTCATCTAATAGTGATGTTTTTGTTTCAAGAAATTATACTTCTAAAGATTTAGAAAAATTAAATATAAATACTAAAGATTTTGAGGGTTTTTTAACTAGAAAAGGCTTTAAAGAAGATTTTATAGAAAAAGAACAAGGTAATTATTGGAATGAAACATTGAGTGATAATCCATTTAATGAAGTTAGAAGTGTTCGTTCAGATAATCAAAGAAAAAAAGATTTAGAAAAACAAAGGGTATTAAAAAAGTATTTAGAACTATATATCAAAGATCAAGACAGTAGATTAAATGATAAAAAAAGACTAGAATACATAAAAGAAAATCCTGATAATTTAACTGAAAAAGAGCTAGTGGATTTAAAGCCGTCAAGAGTTAGATATACTAAGTTTAATCAAAAAAATATACAAGATTTTTTAAAAAACGAATACCCATTAGCCGCAGAGGTTGATAATAAAAACTACAAAGAAAAAGTAGATTATGTTAATAAGCTAGAGTCAATGTCTGGTGCTGAAGCCTTATTAAACGGTGGCGCTAAGTTCGTGACAGGAGTTGGTGGTGGTTTTAAAAGAAGCTTTAGTGATACAGCTGCAACCATATTTGATGTTTTAGGTTTTGATCAGTCAGCAAGCGAGATAAGAGCTCAACAGGAGGAAGATAGATTATCGAATGAAAACGATATAGTATATGTGTCTGTTGAAGGTAAAAAATACAAAGATAAAAAAGGTGTTGAGTATATATTAGACGAAAACAATCAAATATACAATATAACAAAAGGATATAATGTGGCTTATACTATGTCTCCTTTTGAGCAAAAACAACTTTATAAAAAATTAAAAAACAGCAATGAATATGGTTCTGATTGGAACGCTCAAGGTGTAGCTGCTACCACTGGTGATGTTTTTGGAGGAATAGCTTTTCAAGTAGGTGGCGCTTATGTAACAGGTTTAGCAACTGCAGGTTTAAGCCTTAGAGCCGCTGCTTATGCTAATGGTTTTAAAAGCGCATCTGAGTACAAGAAGGTGTTAGACCGATTTATAGCTATAAACGGTAAAGCTCCTAACACTTTAAGAATACCTATTAAAAAGCAGTTAGTCGACAATGCTATATTTCAAAGTTCTTATGGTTATTCTATTGGTTATGAAAATATTTTATCAGAATCTAACAAAGCAGGATTAAGCCCATCTTTAGCTAGAGAATTAGCTTCTAATGGTGCTGGAAAAATGGCTGTATTATTTGGTGTAACTTCATTTTTAAATCCTAGAACTAAAATACAAGAAAATATATTTGGAGGTAAAATAAGAGAAGCTGCTGAAAAAGCAGTTAAAGAGGCTACAAAACTTGGTAAAAAAGGCTTTGATAAAAGTATTAGCAATACTATTAGGGATCTTTCTAAAAAAGCCTCTAAAAAAGGAGTTGAGGTTACTGAAGAAGGCGTCAAAGAGGTTTTTCAAGAAAACGTTCAACAAGCCGGTGAATTTAACTTTGTTAATGAATCTATAAATAAAGAAGTTGGTTTTGATTTATTAAAAGACACATACACTTTAAGAGATATAAAAAATACATCGGCTTTGTCATTTTTAGCGGCAGGTGGTATGGCTAATGTTAAGAAACCGTCTTTTAAAAGCGATCCATTGTCTAATATAAAAACGTTAAACATACTTGGAAACAACCTAACGGAGGTTTCAACCATATACGACGAAATGGTTGAAAATAGTGTTATAACTAGAAATCAAGCTAATGAATTAATCAAAGACGCTGAAGCTGTTGTTAGTCAAAACCAAAAAGTAAGCGGTAATATTTTAAAAACAGATAAAGGTTTACCTATACTTAGAAAGTTAAAAGAATTAGATGATTTAAAAAAGAACAAAGATAAACTAGCAGAACCATTTAAACTAAAAGAAGAAGCTAAAATAGAGTCTATTAATAATGATATTTCTAAACTAATAGACGAGTCTATAGAGATAGAAGAAGCTAGAAAAGAGGCTAAAAAAATAGTTGGTGAAGATTTTAAAGGAGAAGTAGGTGATGGTGATGTTATTTTAGCGTTTGATAACGCTGATTTAGCTAATCAAGCTATGAGCGAGGCGTTTGATAAAGGGGCTATAAGCAAGAAATTTTTTGAGGAAGCTAAAATGGACAACAAAACAATTGGTACTGAGCTTCCTAACGGTCAAATAATAATAAACAGAGAAGCTGCATTAAGGTTTAATGAAGGAACAAATGTTGCTTTTCATGAAATACTACACAAGGTTCTTAGAGGTAAGTTTAATAATACCGAAGATGGTAAAAAATACTTAGATAATTTCTTAGACGCTTTAAGTTCTTCAGAAAAATCAAAGCTAGAAAAAAGAATCAAAATATACAAAGATAAACCAGGTTATCTAGAGAACAACCCAGATGAGTATTTAACCCAGTTTTTTGAAATGCTTAGAGATGAGGAAGTTAGTTCTATAGAGGGTACTCTTAAAAGTATATGGAATTCCATTAAAAGAGTTTTTTCAGACTCAGGGTTTAAACAGTTAGACTTTAACGAAGGCCAAGATATATATGAATTTATAAAAGACTACAGTAAAAACACTAAAAAATCAAAAAAGATAGGTGATAAAGCTGTAGAACTAGGTAGAGAAGGTTTAGAAAATAAAAGCACTAAAGCTCCAAAATCATTAGCATCTCTTCAAGAACAACTAGATAACTTAGATGAGGTTGACTTTGATTTTGACATGTTTGCTTTTGAAGCAGCTAAAACTAATTTAGAGAAAAAGATAGAGCTTGCTAAAAAGAAAGAAGCTGAACCAAGAAAAGAAACTAAAGATAAACCTAAAAAGAAAGTCAATGAGAAGCTTATAGGTGATCAGTTTAAAGAAATGGTGCCTGAAAAGACGACTAACGCTGAATACAAAAGTAAGATTGCACCTAAAGTTATACGCAAGATAGAAGACGATAGAATGTTATTTCCACTCGTTAAAAAGATAGCTGCTGGTTATAATATAGTTGCTGATAATGTTTATGGTAAAAGTTGGGACGATTTTTACAATGCTGTTATTGGTGTTCAATTAAAAAAGAATATACTAAATTTTAAGCCTGAAACTAATGATGATCTTGGTGGTTACATAGTAGGTGGTCAAGCAGGTGTTAGAAACAGAGTAAAAGAAGCTTTAGAGAAGTTTAAAAAAGAAGAGTCAAAAGCTACTGAAGACATAAGTCAAGCGGCTGATATAACAGCAGAAGAGAAAACATCGAAACAAGAGGTTAGAAAAAAATACACTAGTATAATAAATAGTAATGTAGTACCTAGTTTTACTACTAAAGCTATAACTGAAAAACTAACTGGAATAATAAACAGTCTAAAGTCTAAAATAACTGATAAAGCTGGAAACAATGCAGCGTCAACACCTTTAATTAAAGAAATAAAATCAAAGGTAGGTAAGGTAGTAGGTGACAAAACAGCTATACCTAAACTCATTAGAGAGCGTATGGGTAAGTTCACTAAAGATCAAAAAACTTACGAGCAATTCTTAATTAAAAATAAAAAAGCTATATTAGAAAACATGACCACCACTTGGTTAATGACCGCTATACCTAATGCTGTAGAAAAATCAGTTGGTGGTAGATACACTGGTGAATTTGATATTGTAAACATCGCTGGTCAAGAAGCTAAGTACGAGGTATTTAAGCCTAACTACGTTCCCTACTCTAAATGGAAAGGGGCTAAAATAGATAGAGAGGGTGGTGCTAAAAGAGGTATAACATCTGGTAATGAATTAACAAGAAGAGTACCTGCTAATAGAATATCAGATCAAGATTTTGTAGATGCCTTAATAGTTAAAGGTGACAATAAAAAAACACAATCTAAATTTGAGTCGCTGTCTAAAGCTTTAGCTGAAGAGCTTTCTTTTGAAATAATTAGTAGAGAACTTAAAAACCCTAAATCCGGTATAACTCAAGCTTTCAAAGAAAACCAAAATGCTTTAGGTGTTATGATAAAAGATAACATAGCTCAAGAGTTTAACAGACAGTCTGAAAGAGGTTTAGTTAAGTTTAGTTTAACGTCTAAGGCTGATGCTAGAGTCGCTGACTTCTTGTCAATAGAGGGTCCTAATAGTGTAAACGCTAAAAAAATAGCTAAAGCGTCTGGTCTAACTACAAATAGCTACAATGATTTCATAGATGAAATAAGTATAAGCACCATAAATATATTAAAAAGTATAACTGATAGAGAAATAGCTTTTCAAGAAAATCAAATAGATTATTTTAAAAATATAGATGATTATGAAAAAGCTTACTCTGGAATTAAATTTTCTATATCAAAACAGGAAGCTTATAAAAATACATTAAAGAAAGAAAGACCTGATTTAGATAAAAATCAAATAGAATCATCTGTTCAGTCTGTTTTTGATTTCGCTAAAAACCCTAACATACAAGACAAAAAGAGAAGTAAGTTAGAAAAACTAGCGTTTCACTATATGGCAAATGGCTTTCTTATTTTACCTGAAGATGGTTATAAAGTTATAGAAGCCGAAAGAATAGCGACTGCAAAAAAAATAGATGCGTTTTCTTTTAAAAATCCTAACGAACTAATAGAAAAGTATGCTGGTCAAGTTAAGAAAACTAGAACAAACCCAGATAACGTAAAAGAGTTTACTAATAAAAAAGAGCTTCCTAACGGCGTAGTAACTTACGACGTTCAAAATTCTAAAAAAGGTCAGTTAGCGGTTAGAGAAGTCATAGATACTAATTGGGGTAAAAAATCCAACCCTTGGTGTTTAGCCGCTAGAGACAATAGAATTGAACAAAAATACGCAGAGTTTAACAACATGGGCGAAGCTAATCGTTATGCTGATGAACTAAGAAAGCAAGGCTTTGAAGTAGAAATTTCTACTATACAAACATCTGGTACTATTGAAGTGTACGGTGATTTTATGGTTGAGCCTGGGGATGCTAGAGAGTTAGACGATGCGTTTGAACGTTGGAAAAACTACAACAAGAAAGGTAATGGTTTTAAAATTTCATTTAAAGATGGTAAATTGCTATCTTTTAGAGATGGTAATAAAAAGCAGTGGTGGGATAGAATGGATAAACCTTCTAACGACTTGGTTTATGAGGTTAAAGAAAAAGGTTTTAATGATGTTGGGCAAAAAACAGAAATAACCTATGCTGTAAACGCTGAAAATGGCTCTAGAACCATACAAACTTCTATTGTAGGTGACAAAAAAAGTGGTAATTATATAATAGAAGAAAATACAGTTGATAGTGTAGCTGAACAAACAATTAGAGAGTTTAAAAATGGTAAAATAATAAATAGAAAATCGACTAAAACGGCAATTGAAGACGGTTTTATTAATACATATGTACCAATGTTTTTTCAATTAAGGTCTGAAGACGATATTGAAACAAAATATGAAAATCAAAAAGCAGAAGCAGTTTTAAGAAATTTAACTCGAGAATATCTGGAAATACCTTATAGCGATGGGGATATTTTATCTAGCGCCCCTACAGGTAGAACATCAATTAAAAGAGGTGATTTAGAGTTTTATTATGATAGTGGAGAAGAGTTTAAAGCTTTTAAAGATGTCACCGTGTTTTCAGAAACAAATTCTGAAAATGATTCTTACAAGACTTTAACTATAGATGGTATAGACGTTCTTGTTGGTCCAAAAGAAATAGATTTAAGTAGATATGTAAAAGCTAAAGAAAGTGGAGCTGTTGACACAGGCATAAAGTTTAGTAGAATCGGTAATATTCTTAATGTTAAAAATACAGACGTCACTTTTAATAATCCAAAAAATGTAGAAAACGCTAAAAAAGCTTTTTTAAAAACCCTTAAAGTTCTTGCTAAAGAAGTAGATGGTGTTGAGAAAGCTATAGACATAATGCTTCCTACTATAAGTGCTGGGTGGAAAAGAAATAATCAACAAATAATATATTCAGAAGACGTTGGTGGTGGCAGAACCGAGCAGCAAATCTGGAAAGATAAAAATGGAAAAACCAGATATGTAACAGCTAGCTTTATATTTACTGGTAGAAAAAACTTTTTTGATTATTTAAAGAATAATAAAATTGATGTTGATTATATAGATGGCGCTAGGGAATATAAACTAAACGGTAATACTATAAAAATAAAATCAACACCACCACAAACCGCCTATAACTTTACTAATTGGGAAAAAACTAAATGGACTGTAAGTAAAAGACAAGATTATGCCATCAAACAAAGAGAAGGCGCTTTTCAGTATTTTGAAACATTAAAGAAACAATACGAAAAAGGTGAAATATCAAGAACTGATTTAGCTATGATCTTGAATAGCTTTAACTCAAGTATTAGAGGTTTAATAAGAACAGCGGCTATACCTTCTTATTTCTACAAAGTAAAAGGATTAGATGTAGAAAAAGATTACAGGTACGAACACACTATACCGGCTATAGAGATTTTACAAGAAGTAGCTAAATATATAATACAAGAAAATTATACTAAAAGCTTAGATAATATATTTGAAAACTACAAAGTAGCTATAATACCAATAAAACATGATAAAATTCTTGATGAATACTACAAATCAACCATGCCAGAAAATAATGTGTTTTATAATGAAGATAAATATGCTAAAAATGATACATATGTGGTTAGGTACGATCAAAAAGATTATAAAGCAGCTTTAAAGAAAGCAGGTTTAAAACCCATAAAACTAGTAAAGCTTAGTTTATCTCAAAACTTAAAAGAATACAACGCTAGTGTAGAAGAAAGTATTAAGTTTTCTAAGAGTAGAAACAATCAATTGCCTAAAGACTTAAGATTGAGTGGTAGTTTTTCAGCTGAAGCTGTAGATAAAGCTGTTAATACATATCAAGAAGCTATAAACAATGCTACTAAATACTCCTACGCTCAGAATCCAAAAGGCATAAGTGTTTGGGACTTTGATGATACATTAGCTAGAACAAAAAGTAATGTATTATACACGATGCCTGACGGAACTAAAGGTAAACTAGATGCTGCTGAGTTCGCGGCTAGAAGTGAATCATTAGCTGATATGGGCGCTGAGTTTGATTTTAGTGAATTTAGTAAGGTAATGAAAGGCGAGAAAGGTCCTATGTTTGATAAGGCTATCGCTAGAAATAAAAAGTTTGGTAATGAAAACGTATACATACTAACTGCTAGACCACCAGATTCAAAATTTGCTATACACAAATTTTTAAAAGGTATTGGTTTAGATATAAAGCTAGACAACATAGTGGGCTTGGCTGATGGTAATCCTCAAGCTAAAGCTAATTGGATGATAGGTAAGGTTGCTGAAGGCTATAATGACTTCTATTTTGCTGATGATCACTTAGGTAATGTAAAAGCTGTAAAAGAAGTTTTAGATACATTTGACGTCAAGGGTAAGGTTCAGCAAGCTAAGATTAAATTTAGTGCTTCTTTAGATAAAAACTTTAATGATATAATACAGAGAAACAAAGGTGTTTTAAGTGAAAAAGAATACTCTAAAGTGGCAGCTAGTAGACTTGGCGCTAGAAAAGGTAGATTTAAAATATGGATGC
>Ga0196889_1000411_pt1 | contig 12926 bp, 3 predicted proteins | sample VirMetDEL_Nov_12_FD_166415 | JGI IMG/M metagenome (GOLD analysis project Ga0196889, IMG submission 166415) | Aqueous microbial communities from the Delaware River and Bay under freshwater to marine salinity gradient to study organic matter... | ecosystem: Environmental > Aquatic > Marine >...
TACTAGCAATCTCATCCGAACTTACGTCTTGCCTCAAACCGCCGCGACGCTCTTTAAGTTTGTTAGAGTTAAATATCATAGTCCAATCCGACCAGTATTGCTTTTGGTTAGCAAACGCGGCCGCTGCCTTAACGGGGTTATTGTCAGACCAGTTTATAAAGTTAGTAAACGAAAGCATCTGTAATAATGCAGAACGTCTGTTGAAGAACATGATCGCACCTGTAGAACCATTAATCCAGTTTAGCCATGCATTAACCTGTTTATTGCCTCCTGCATTACGGTTTGTGCCGTTCTTCATTGAGTACAAAGAGTCTTCAATTGCGTCGCGATGTGCTTTACCGTACAATGCCTCAATCTTGTTTAGGTTTTCCGTAGTGAATATTGCATCAGCGTTTGCTATAAACTCTTCTAAATATTTTTTACGGCCAATCTTTTCGGTCATGCTGTTAAGGTCCGATAGCAGCGTATTGCCGGCCCAGTATTCGCTAGGCTCCATCCATGTATCGCGGCGAGCAACAACAAGCATTGCATCCGCAAAGTCCATTAACTCTGGATTTTCACGAATAGCGTCTCTCAGTATTTTTGTATCCTTCTGAGACAAGCCCGGTACTTTAATACCCGCTTTACCCCATAAGTATACTCTAACGGCCTGGTCATAAGTAAAACCTGTTTTGCCAATCTCTTTGTTTAGTAACTGGTATTGCTTAGGGAAAGCTTTAACAGCAGACTTAAAGTCACGCTTAATTTGCTGACGTATGCCATCAATAGCGGCTACACCTTTAGCGTAAGGCGTCATTAAGTTATCTTCAAGCCATTTCATATCGGCTTCACCTTGCTTACCTTTACCAGCAAATGCATAGTTAACTAAGCCTCTAAAATCATCAACACTTGGTGCAATAAAGAATTTAAATTTACCTTTCTTTTCACCACGTTTCTGTGCTTGAACGGCCGAAAACGTTTTAAATGATTCAACACCTGTTTTGCGCTCAAGTATATTGTTAAACTCTTTGCTTAGTCCTTCAGTATCTACCTTGGCGTTAGGAGCGTTTATTTTCTTCTTCGCTTCGCTTAGTGCTTTCTCGTTAACGGATTTACTAAATTTAACACCAGCTTTGCTTAGAACACTTCCGTCGTTTTTAATGCCAAATCTATCCCCAAATTTCTTGCCGTCTAATGTTATAATAGAATTAGGATCAATGCCACCGTTATTTGCAGCTACTTCAGGGTTAAAATATCTATCGTACCAATTGTCGGTAACTAGGTTCCAACCTACTGGCATATTAGTTTTGTATCTACCTACAAGTTTTTTGTCGGATTTTTTATCTAAAGCTAGTAGCTTATAATTAGCTATAACAGCTGTGTAAGCTGCGTTAAAGTCCCCTCCGTTTAAAGCTGCATCTAACAGATATAAGTACGAAGATATATTAGGCATAGCGTGCTCGAAGGTAATGTCCTTTGTGCCGCCGAAGCCTTCAGAAAAACCAACAAATTGAGCGCCCATTCTTTGTGGATGTTGCGTGTTGCTGCTTGATAAGTTTAAATACCTAGCTATAACAGGAGCATTGTCACGGTTTTCTTTAATAGCATCGCTAAACCTAGACCACATAGCTGAATGAATAGCAGCTGTTTTAGTATTAAAATCATTGATTTTCCCGTTGCTAATATTCTGAAGTATAGTCTGCGGGTTTTTAAACAATGTAGTATATGATGGTAGTTTAAAGTCCGCTATACCTGGAATGTTTTTGCCGTACTTTTGATTTGGGTCATTAACTATTTCAGCCATTTTTTCTTGCCAACGTTTCCACATTGGGTCAGAGGACGATAATCCGGAGCCTAAGCCTTTAACAGTGCCTGTGAATACCGAGCCGCCTTTGTCACCGAACCAAAAAGATTTAGGCATTAATGGAAGCATAGTAGCTTTCATTTCAGCTATATAAGCGTCCTGACCAGCCTCGGTTCTTAAATCTGGAGGCAAAGCTAAGTTGTTTCTTTTTAGCCAAGAGTTTGTTTTGTTTGCACCCTCAAGCTCTAAATCTAAATTAGGGTTAAACCTTTCCGTAATTGACTTAACACCTTTAGAGAACTTAACACGACCACGGTCTGCTTGCTTGTTAAATTCAACGACTGTAACCTCATCAACATTAACGCCCAGTCTTTCTTGGTTGGCGAAAAACGCTTTAGCAATCTCTGACTCCGGGTTTTGCAGTTCGTCTTTTATAATATCAAAAGCGAGCTCTTCTGCTATAGCTTTCGCTAAAGACTCTTTGCGCCCTCTAATTGGATTGCCGTCCGCCTGCAGTATTGTAGCTAAGAAATCAGCGTCTGAAATACGCGTACTCGCCTTAGGCAACCTACGCACAAGCTCAGCACCCGATGTTCTGCCCGCGTTATCTGTGGATACTTTTTCTCTATCTATTTTTTTACCAGCCCAATCACTCGTCCATACGCCGTCTACTTGCTTTTGAATAGCAGCAGGCATTGCGGTCATTAAATATGTAGTGGTCATGTTTTCTAGTATAGCGGCTTTATTCCGCAGAAGGAATTTACGCAGTTCACCATCCTTCTTGCCACCCATCGCTTTCTTTAAGTCGATGTCTAGCTGCTTGCCCATAACCTTTTTAATCTCAGCGACTAAAGGCGTTACAGTTACGTTTTTAGATACCTTAGCGTCTAGCGATGATTTTAACACACGAATGGCGGAAAGCACTTTACCTTTGGCAGTATCGAGAACATCAGTGTCTACAATCTTTCTTCTTAAAAGCGACTTGTATTTAGCTTCTTCTTGAGGAGCTTCTGTTGTAGTTTCTTCTTGAACCGCCATGCCTTTAGCAGTGTCAATGTCTTTCTTAATACCACCCGTTGCTGCAGACTCAATACCTAATCTAGAGGCTAGGTTATTAGACCTTAAGAACGCTCTGTTAACCAAGAACTTTTCAATATCTTGCTTGCCTTCTTTGTATTCCTCAAATACTAACGCTTCAATCTCTGTTCTTAAAGAGTTTTGGAAATCTTCGCGAGATACATTATTGCGTTGTTCCGGCGCAATTGGATCGTACAATGCTTTTGTACGGTTGGTTACAATTTTACCGATAAGATCGCTAAGTTCTGCCCTAATCTTCGCTTCAAGGCGTTGTTGTACAGCGTCAGCCTGAACTTCAACACCGAATTTTTCAGCTACCTTTTTAGCTTCTTCGATCCGAGCGGCACGCTTAGAAAGCATGTCTGCTATAGATGCACTTTGCTCTGCCGTTAAAGTTTTAGAAAACTTAATTCCTTCATCAACGGTTGATTCTGCAACTTCACTTTCTAAAATAACGTTTTCCGAGGCTGCTTGCACATCGCCAATAGTTAACTTACCGCTGGCTATTTTTTTACCTAACCCGACAACAAAGTTTACTATGTCCGCTTCCCCTTTAAAATCAAAGTCGTATTCTCCAGCAAACTCTTTTTGAACTACAACGCCAAAAAGCCCAGCAATACCTCTTGCTTTGCTCATCTTGCGAACGTCAATTTTTTTCGCGGCTACAAGTTCTAAGAATCTTGATATAACCTCGTCTGACTTTAAGTTTCCGTTAGCGTCTCTTTCTATAGAGTTTATAAACTCTTTATACAATTTATTATCAGTCTGCTTAACTGATTTAATAAGCTGAGTAGCTATTGATTTAAATTTAGCTGGGTTATTTTTTGTTAGCTTATCAAATACATAGTGGCCAATCTCATGAGTGGCTATATGTTGTTTTTGAGAATTTATTTGGTTTTCAATAACAACAACCTGTGGACCGTCTGGTATTGAAAAACCTTCTGACCCGGCTTTAATTTCGTTTATAACCAATTCTTTTTGGTCTTCAGGCACCTTTAATTCACCGCTTTCTACTGCGGCAATAAGTTCGTCTTGAGTTTCGTATTGTACTAATTTAGCGCCTTCTGTCTTGGCCGCTTGGTTGTTGTTAGCTACAATAGTTTCACGTAAGTATGTTTCGTAAGCCTCAGCTTCAATCTGCTTTTCAGTGGGCTCTGTCACGCCCTGCTCGCGCATTAGCTTTGATTTAGCGTCTTCCTTTAAATTGTCAAACCTTGCTTTATCTGTTGCTTCAAGCGCGACAAATTCAGGGCGCGCCTTCATCATATTCTCTGTTGACAAGCTGTTTTCTTTTACAGACTGCAACATGTCAAACTCTGTGCGTAGCGCTTCAATTCTTGTTTTCTTCTGTGCTTTACTTAAAGAGGCGTCCTCTTGTATGGCCTTAGCTTCGTTCTGCAATTGTGATTGCCGCGAAGTTGTTTCAATAACCATTTCACCGTGAACAGCTCTAAGGTTATTGTTTATTACGTTTTCTTGTTTTTCAATTTCAACAGTAAGCTCTTGTCTAGCTTTTCCCATTTGGGCTTCAAGCCTCTGCATGTCCGTATTAGACTGAGACGCCTTCCATTCCGCTGCTAGCTTATCAAGCTCCAGCTGTTTTTCTCTAATAACAGCTTTTGCACGGTAGTCAGAGTTGCGAGAGCTGTACATGCCTTTTACGAATGGCACACCAGCGAACAATAAACCAAATCCAAACCCTGAGGCTCCGGCATGGTCTACACCCTCAAGTGCGGGTTTGCCATCAATTAAGTTCTGTGTAATTTGAGTGGCAGATTCACCACCGGTTTCTAGTAGAGGTTCATATACCAAGCTAGGCGACTTCTCTCTAAAAAACGCCCGCGTGCCGTTATCCACTACGTCAGACTTACCTGCTCTAACCCAGGTTTGCTTAGCTCTATTTAAAATAGGAACGGTGGAAATTTCAGCAAATACCCCTTCCGCTAGACCGTAGCCAGTTGCTTTTAAAGCAATCTCCAAATCCGAATAATCGGCCGTACCGTCTAATATTTCGCCTTTCATTTCGAGCATTTTACCGCCCGCTGAGGAAGCGCCAGCTATGTATGAAGCCGCGCCACCACCCGCCATCATAGTAACAAGTATAGGTATTTGATTAGCGACCTCCTGCAAAGCGAACTTACCAAAATTACCAGGCTCGTTAAAAGCGTCTTCAAAAGCTACGTCTCTAACAAACTCATCACGTGCCTCATCAACGCGTGCCTTAACCTCTTGCAAGCCTAAATCTGCTACAGGTGCAATTGCCTTAAATATAGGATTGGACGCTTTAGAAGCTTCTGTTGCAAGCTGTGCAATCCCTAATCCTATGTCACCAAACCCAAGTCCGATGTTATACAGTGCTTTGTCGCCTAAGTCATAACTTCTTCTAGAGGCATCGAGCGACACATTAATATCTTCAAGCTTACTGTTTATATCTGCGCCCTCTTTGGATAGGCGCTGGTAATCTTTATAGTTAGCTTCGTATATTTCACCAAGCTGCACTGCTGCTTTGTAGTATTCTTCATAAACAGCGTTGCCGTCTTCAAAGACTACTTGTTGTTGATTGGTAGGGTCTATAGTAATGCCTAAGGCATTAAAGTCTTCAACCATCTGCTCGTTTTCAGCGGTGGTCATTACTTGCCCTTCAATCAATTTATTGATACTAGTACTTGCTCTTGAAATGCTTTCGTTCTGTTCTGCGGAAGCTATTTGTAGTGCTTTGTTTTCTTTAACTTTAGATGTGGCCGCTTCTTGCAATAGTACATCACCGATAAAAGCCTCGCCCTGCGCTCCTATATTGTCTTCTATAACCTGCTGCGCAATTCTTTGCTTTTCTTTTAATATACCCTCGTTTTTAATTTGCGCACGCACTAAAGCTTGTGATTTGCTATTAAGCTCATCCGGTGTTAGGGACACACCTAAAATATCCGCTTGCTTAGCAATACTCGCACTAGCTTCTGCTAATTCTTTCTCGTAAGGGTAATTAACAACCTGCATGGTTTGACCTGCCCCTGTGCGGCCGATGTCTCCACCCAAGTACTTAGTTGTTGTAACAGGCTTAAACAGCTCTGGGTTATCTGCCTTTGCGTTGTTTTCCAATGTAAACTCCGGCGTGATATACGAGTTTATAGACTTTTCTCTTTTTTCCTTTAAAGCTTCTAGTCTTTCAGGTATAAGCGAGGCATAAGCGTAAGGCACATTTTGCGAAACAAAATTGGAAAGCACTTCCATGTTTTTAGCAATGCTATCTTTGTTTTTAGTGTCAAAACTTAACTTATCAGATACAACCTCTTTGTTCGTGTTTTGATCGTAGTATTTAATACGAACATAGTCCATTCCGGGCACCGCTTCTTCAAAGCTAATTCCAGGAACACCTTTAAAATATGCTTCTAAGCGCTCTCTACCTTCTGTTTCGTCTGCTTTAAATAAATCTTTTTCCGCGGCGTATTGTAAACCTGGTAAAATGTCAACCTTTGGTGACTCCAATGAAGTATCGGCCAAACTGGAATCCCCAGCGGCCGTCTTTTTTTCTGGTTCCGTCGGTGGAGTCGTGTCCTCCGGAACCGTTGTCTTTCCCCCTTCTAGTTGCCATCCACCGGATGCAGCAAGATCTTCTACAGTCGTGTCAAATTCTTTAGCTAAAGCGTTAGCTTCGCTTAATGAAATTTTTTGGTCGCCTATAATATACATTAATATTTAATTTACTATTTAAAAAATAAAGTTGGGTAAGCAGAAGTTAAATCTTCTATACTGTTGTACTCAGCGCGCACATTACTTGACGCATCGAAATACACCCATTTTTTAGTCTTAGGGTCTATTTTAACTCTTATTTGACTAGGCTTATCCTTAGGGCCAACGCTCCAAACTTTATTAGCGTTAGCTACGCTTATATCCAATCGGCCACCGGGACCAATGGGGCTATTTAAAATTTTGTCTTCTAAATCTAGCATTTGGTTATAAGACATCTCAAATTCAGGTCTTATACCTACACTCTTATCAACTGTGGCTGGTGTTTTAGGTTTAACAACACCACTACCTTGCAGTTTATATATCGAACTTATAAGTAAGTTTCTTACTTCTTCCTTAGCGTTAGGGTCGTCTGGGTCAATGTTACTAAAATCAAATGCAGGTAAATCGCTATCAGAAATAAGACTCGCTAAAGCCTTTGGATTGCTAATTAAGCTATCTACTTTTTCTTCAATCTCTCTTTTTTGTAAATCGTCTAAGGGTGTAGTTTGCTTTCTAATATCGCCTGCAATGTCGCCTAATGCTGTCGCTAAACCCGTGGCTTTTTCAAAAGGCATTTGGTAATCTTGAAAAGAAAAACCTTCTCTTACACTTCCTGTGCCTGGGCTCCATACTAAATCACCACTGTCGTTAATGCTACCGATGGGGTTAGTAACCATTGTCTCACCCTGGGCTAAAGACATTGAGTTCGCACCTGCGTTAGAATAATGACCGGCATCTATGTTATTTTTGTACTCGCCTTTAAACGCCGCCAGGTTATCAAGATTACCCTTAAGGTTTACCATGCGGTTCTTGTAGCCGTTCATTATATCGACTTGCTCTTGATAAGCTGCGCTGCTTTTATCCTGTATCTTAGAAGCAGCATTAGCCGCTTCAGCATAACCATTTCTCCACTGAGTTATGGTATTCTTTACTAGCGTTTGGTCCTCTGGTTTAAATTTAAGAACGTCAATGTCATTCTTAAACTGCCCCATAAGGTTGTTTACCCTAGCTTGAGTTTCTTTGTTCTCGGCTTCTTTTTTCTTCTTGGTCTCAAGTGACTTATTGTACCCGGTCATAAACTGACCGCCTACGTCTTGAAACTTACCCTGTGTATCTGACACTCTACGTGCCGCTGCCACCACCCCTGATCCTTGTTGCTTTGCCATCACTATACTGGTATTACAGTTTTAGCAATATCGGCGACCACTTCGGGGTCTGGTGAAATATAAGATCCTACACCGCCTGCGAATTGCCCTGCGGCTTCAGTTCTCGCTGCCCTAGCGGCTTGTATTGCTGCTTCACTAGATGCTAATTCATTAGCGTCTATTTGGAATTCTTCGCCTAATAACTGTGCTTTTAGCTCTCTTGACTGCTCGGCACCCGTTCTTTCCATTGATTGCAATCTACCGGCTTGTTGAGCAGTAGCCATTTGATTTCTCTGCTCTTGCTGCCCGATGCTTGCTGAGGCTTGCTGTGCATTTTGTGACTGCTGGTTAGCTAATGATTGTGCTAATGCCGCGATGCCACTGCCGCCTGCGGCTTGGTTCATAGATCCCATTATATTAGACAACCCCTGCGCTTGTTGCTGTGACGTAAAATCTGCTGCTTGCGTATTGACAGTAAGGTCTTCCATTGTGTTCTCTAAGTTAGAATACAAGTTAGATGTGTCTTGAGCAAAATAGTCACGCATAGATGCGTCATACCCTGCCTGAGCTTCTTCTCTTCTAGCTAGCCTTTTTTTACCGCCGATGTATGAAGCGCCGAATTTCACCGCGCCCTCAAATATATCTCCTAGCATATTTAATTAGTTTATAAGTTATTATTACGTATTATTCGCTGCTGATAAATATTTCAGAGTTAACCGCGAACAGTTCTTTTTTGGCGCCACTAGTAACTGAAAATTCAATATCCGCATAGTAACCCAGTAATCCCGATGTATTTACTTGGCTGTCTTTAGTAAACAGCATAAAGTCGGTAGGGTTAGGCAAAGGCGATGGTGATGCGCCACTAAGTCTTATAGAATTGTTTAACCTATCAATACTAAACACGGTATTTATCAACCTAAGACCACTAGGCTCTGTTGAGTATATAGCGTCACCTGGTTGTAATGATACATTTATTTCCCCATCTATGTTTATAGTATTAAGAGGTTCGTTGTACGTTAAGACGTTACCTATGCCTTGTACACTAAACTCTTTTGTGTCTATAGTGGATAAAGTTGTAGCGTCAGCCATTATATAGTTAAAGTATATACCCTCTCTATCTTTCCAGGTGCTTACCGAACCGCTTTGTTTATTTGTAACGACGGTGGCAGCCCACCCTTCATCCCCTTCGTACGAGAGAGTCTTAAAGTTTTTAACGCTTGTTGGGGCATCATTGAATACAGACTTGACAGTTGTCGCTCTTTGTATACCATAGAAGTTTGATCTTGTAGTGTTTGAGTGTTCCCAAATTTCGCCGTTCTTAAAACTATAGTAGTCATTGTTAAGTGAAATTGCAAACTCAGGCGCATAGGATAATCGTGTAGACCATCCGTCAACCGTTTCTTTAAACGACACCTGCTCAGGGCCTATACGTATATTATAAGAACTGTTCTGCTCGTCATAGGAGCCAATTAGAGCGCCTGTAGCGGACTTTAAACCGTCTTCAAAGTAATCAGTCATTCCTTTGCTAGATATCTCTGTAATGCCGTCTCTCGACAGTCTAATAACAGCACCTCTTGCTTTATCCGTAAAGTAAGTTCTAAACCCGTAACTCGCAAAAGATTCTGGGTTTTTAGATATACCAAACTCACCAACGTACGGCACAGCTTGGCCTAAAACGTTTCTATTCGACGTAACGTTAGTATTACCATCAGCGTTGAATAAAGCATCTTTATTGGCAAGTATTCTGAAACACTTGTCTTCACATAAAGCGATTAGGTCGGTATCTCTAGCATGCAACTTCTGTATGCTACCGTTTGTCGGGTTTAAATCTTGTGTTATATCTTCGGCTAGTAAGAACTGGTTAGTGTTGTTAATACCGCTTCTAGAGTTGAATATACCGCTGAATATCATACTAGAGCTCCTGCGCTCTTCTCTGTATGGCGTTTCTAAAACAGCTGATACTCTTACCCCTTTGCCTATAACAGGCGCGTTAAAGTCGTCTCTTATGCGATCAGACTCTACCCCATTGCCAAAAGAATAGCAGTTACTCCAGTCTATAGCGGTCGGGGTTTTTACCGTGCTAATGTCTCTAAAGCCTGACGCTTCGTAGAATATATCTAGGTCCGCTAGCTTTTGTGGCTCTGTTTCAAATATAGCAGGATTAGTAGACGAGTTTATTATTCTGTCTGTAGTTGTGTCCTGCCTGTATATTACTATTTTATCAATATTCCACCCGCTAGAACCACCACTGTATTGCGCATCATCAAAGTCCCTATCTAGTTCGTACCTCGTATTAGTTCCATCGCCGTTAAATGTTCTTGTGTAATCTACTCCAAGCCCGGTAACCGCGCTAGTGGAGGTGCTTAATATAGTATAAAAATCAGCACTCTCGGTCCCGTTTGTGTAGCGAAACTTTATTTTAGCTCCGGTAACTAATTTTTCAAAATAGGTTACAGCCTTTATAGGCTTGTTTGTGGCTATGGCCTCGGTTCGCGCAACGGCTAAATCAAACTTACTCGGTTCCGAAACATTACCAGGTAACAGCGGAGTGTACGGTCCGCCATTTGGTACCGATTCAGGGTTATAAGCGTCAATAAACGATGCTAAAAAGGTGCCTGAGGTTATTGCTCCCATAAAGGTTTGCTGCAGCTGCAACGAAGTATCTAAAATAAGATTTTCAGCACCCGGTACTACAAAAGCTGACTCTACATTTTTAATAAACGTAGCGTTAGGATTTATTTTAGCAAAAAACTTACCTTCAAATTCAGGCAGAAATCTATTTTTGTCTTCAAAAACAGTCATACGGAATTCCGCCTCATTTGCTAAACTTTGCAACCACGCATCGCCCGGTGTTATGTTTTTATCTAAAACTACCTCATAAATACCCATGTTAAAAGAGCCTACCAGCTGAATTGCTCCAGTAGGGCCTCCGGATACTATTTTATATGTATCTGATTCCTGCGCACCCGAAGCATTGGCAAAGCTAACGTGGCCACCCTGCCTAAAGTTATTAAAGAAATTAGAGTTAGAAAAATCATTAGGTGTCCCTCCACTGTGAAACGTAATATCGTCTAGTGGTCCGTAGAATTTTATTCTATTGTCCCCAACTATAAAACCGCTCGACAATACTCCCGCTGGGACGTAAGCTTTAACTACAGACCTAGCTATAGCTGTTTTTACGTTTTTTATATGCGGTGGCGCTTCATTTGATATGTCAAGTACTTTGTACCTATTATCTTCACTGACCGGTATATCTGAATCGTGCTGCTTCTTAAGATTTATATAATCCCCATCTTGTATTTTATTTCTTTCACTTGAAGGGAAACTTAACCACACATTGCCGTCTTCTGCTGAATAGTAGCGGTCTAGTCCTAAATTGTAATACTCAGGGGTGGAGTTTTTAACATAAAACTTAAACTTAGTGGCCCAAGAAGGCGTTATAGAAGCGCTGGATATGCTGCCGATTACAGCGTTTACCTTGTCGGCATTTGTTTTATCCACGGCTACAGCCCCACCAGGAGAAGTAAATACAGGGGACTCTCTACCGTATTCATCTAAAAAAGTAACACCTATTTGGTATGTTCTGTCGGATTTAACAGATTCTTTGCCTAGCCCTATTGAAGAATGAGCTGTATTGCTTTGCGTGCCAACTATATTGATATCAGAGTTTATAACATCATAATCCTGTAAATAGTTACCGTATATTACACGATTACCTATAACTTCTTGTGACTTAGCTTTCTTAGGTACAGCGTCGAATAGCCTTAATAGCTGTGAGCTTTCTATAACTCTACCTAATAAATCAGTAGTGACAGTGGTATTATAAGGATTAATAGCAGTTACAAGTGCGCGGTCAAAAGACTTTACTAAGTAGACATTGTTAGACCTACTGCCTTTATAAAGTATTTCCACTTCTTCTACATCTGCAGGTATCGTATTACCGTTAGAGCCTGGAAATCCTTCTATATATATTATACGAGTATTGTCATCCATACCCAGGTTGTAGCCGTCTCTGCTTAAATACTCAAACTGACCAGGTACAAAAGCTGGCTTTGTAAAAGGAGCATACGGAGAATAGCGACTATCTGTAAATTTGTATCGGTATGAAAACCTTGGAAAATCATTTTTAAATATAGGCTCGTCTTCCGTACGAAGCATGGTCCATGCAACAGCACTATCCACTATATTGTCGGATAAGCTGCTTATGGTTAACGTGCCTGATGAATTAGTTAAGTTGCTGCTAGAGCCAAATACCCCTATAACCTGGTATTTTGTTACCGTGCCGTCGTCTTCGTTAATTTCGTACTTAAGTATTACCTTACAATCAGGACCCTTGTCTCCAGCCCATTGTATATTTTGGCTTGTCCATGCTAAAGCTACAGTGTCACCGGCTTCCTTATTACTGATATTTACGTCATCTAATGTTATTGGATTCACCCCTACGCCTCTGAAATTACCATTAGGTAATAACAAGGTGGGCTGGACAGAAGGTATTGCTGATGAATATGCTTTAACTGTTAATCTTTTAGTCGGCGCAGATTTGATTACAGTTATGTCGGTAGCTACAAAATCTCTTGTAGAAGGATCTGCATCTCCATAGACATGCGTATGCGATGCCAGTACGTTACCGCTTTGAGCAGAACCAGCTTTAAATGTTTCTATATTAATTACTCTAGGCTCATTCAAATCGTCTGTCCAAAACAACATTCCATCAAGTATATTAATACCTGTGATTAAATTGTTTTCGCTAAGGTTTAATACGCCTGTAGTATCAACCAATACAGGAGATACAACATCCACCACTTGGTCGTACTCAAGTATAGCGTCAACAGTATTACTGGTAAGGAACCAGTATATCTTTTCGTTTTGGCTATCGCGCGCAGCACCGATACATTTAGCGTTAGTTAAGCCAAATGAAGTATTCCATGTACCCCCACCTGGCTTATTGTTTTGCTTAGCGTTACCTAGTATATTTTCAACAGCGCCTACATCAGATCCTTCAGACGTGCTTATCTGAATGTTCTGAGCATCGCGGTATTGCCCGTTGGGTACCAACCTTTCATCAAGGTCTTTATTCATTTTACCCTGAACAAATGTATGCTGTAGCTTAGCCATATATTAGTGTTTAATCCACTTGGATTGGTTTCTCATTACTTGTGCTAACTCTGCTATCTTAAGATTAGACATGCGTAGCT
>Ga0196889_1000416_pt1 | contig 12845 bp, 10 predicted proteins | sample VirMetDEL_Nov_12_FD_166415 | JGI IMG/M metagenome (GOLD analysis project Ga0196889, IMG submission 166415) | Aqueous microbial communities from the Delaware River and Bay under freshwater to marine salinity gradient to study organic matter... | ecosystem: Environmental > Aquatic > Marine >...
AGCTCCAGTATCTACTATGAAACCAGACGCACCTGCAAAAAGAAGACAAGAAGAAACAAAGGTAAATATTGAAGCCCCAGAACCAGTAGAAGAGCCAATGGCAACAGAAGCAATGGCAGATACACCAGAAGGTTCTTTAATAAAAAAACGTAAACAAAAACAATCGGATTTAATTTCTGGCCTTTCTAAGAAAAGAAGTAGGGGTAGAGGTAGGCGTTCTTTAATTACTGGCAAGTCTGGTGGCGGCATTGGGTATTACAGTAGATTTTTCACATAGGATAGATTATGATAGAAGATCCAGTAGCAAAAAAATATCTTGAGCAATATGAAAGAGCCAAGGTAAAGAGAGAAAATTTCGTACCATTGTTTGAAGAGTGTTACGAATATGCGTTACCTCAACGAGAGTCTTTTTATAGTGAGACAATAGGTCAACGCAGAGATGATAAGATATTTGATGAGACTGCTGTTGTAGGTGTGCAAGAGTTTGCATCGCGTTTGCAATCAGGTCTTGTTCCTAACTTTGCTAGATGGGCTGATCTTACTTCTGGTTCTGAAGTTCCTAAAGCAGAAAGAGATTTTGTTAACAATGAACTAGATGAGGTAACTGAATATGTTTTTGAAATACTCCAAAATTCTAACTTTTCCCAAGAAGTGCATGAGTCTTTTATGGACTTGGCTGTCGGGACTGGCGTCTTGGCTGCGGAAGAAGGTGACTCGCTAAACCCTATAAGGTTTTCTGCGATACCACTACCACATGTAATACTTGATACTGGGCCTGATGATCGTATTGATCATGTATTTAGAGAAAGAAAAGGTATTAGGTTTGATCAGATACAGATATTATATCCTGATGCTATCCTAAACGATAAAATACAAAACATGATGATGAATGGTACAGATAATACAACTACTATTCTTGAGTTAATATGCCGTGATTATTCTAAAAGAAACGAAGAAGCGTATCTAAGCTATGCTTTTTGTATGACTACACAGTCTATTATTTACTTTAAACAGATGTCAGGTGTGGGTTCTAATCCGTTTATTTGTTTCCGTTGGTCTAAATGTGCAGGTGAAGTGTATGGGCGTGGGCCATTAATGAATGCACTCTCTGCAATTAAAACAACTAACCTAACAATAGAGTTAATACTTGAAAACGCACAGATGTCTATCTCTGGTATATACCAAATGGATGACGATGGTGTTGTTAACCCTGATACAATACAGCTCGTTCCCGGATCTATAATACCAAAAGCTATTGGATCAGCAGGATTACAACCAATACAAGCAGCAGGTGGCTTTGATGTAGCTCAACTTGTTCTTGGTGATATGCGGTTAAATATTAAACGTGCATTGTATAACGATATGCTGGGTAATCCAGATAGAACTCCTGCATCTGCTACTGAGGTTGCAGAACGTATGGCTGATTTATCAAGAAGGATTGGTTCTGCATTTGGTAGATTGCAAGCAGAGTTAGTGCAGCCAGTATTGCAAAGAGTTATTTACATACTAAAGAAACAAGGAAGAATAGATTTACCTACTGTTAATGGCAGAGAAGTAAAAATTAAGTCTGTATCTCCACTAGCACAAGCGCAAGCTAACCAAGATATTACTTCTGTTGCTAGGTTCTTAGAGCTTATCCAAGGTAGGTTTGGGCCAGAGATGATGCAGCTTCTTGTTAACTCTGAGGAAACTGCCGCTTTCCTTGCTAAGAAATTTGGTGTACCTGATACCTTGATTCGCGACGAAGAAGAGCGTAAGCAGTTAGTTGCGATGGCACAACAAATGGCTCAACAGCAACAAATGATGCAAGGGGAGCCGCAACAACAGGAGCAAGTAGTTGAGCAATAAAAAACAAACTAAGCAAGTAAACATTGGAGTAGACGGATACCAAAGAACAAAAGAAGTAGATGAGCAAATAAGTCAAAACTTTGCTCATTTATTTAGTTCTGATACTGGTAAAGAAGTTTTACGTTATCTAAGAACCATAACTATTGAAATCGTTCACGGTGCTAATGTAAGCACTGAGGAGCTAAGACATATTGAAGGTCAAAGATATGTTGTTGGTTTAATAGAAACTAGAATTAATCATGCACACAGGACAAAATCAAATGGCTGAAGAAGCAGAAACAGAAACACTTATACAAAGCACACCAGAAGAAGCAGCACCAGAAAGACCTGAGTGGCTTCCAGAAAAATTTAATGATCCATCTGAGTTAGCTAAATCTTATACTGAGTTAGAATCTAAGCTTGGTGCTAAAAGAGATGACATTATTAAAGAACACGATGCAGAAAGATTTATGAATAGGCCAGAAAGCGCAGGTCATTATGAACTTCCTGATATTGTAAACTCAGAAGAAGCAACAGATAATGAGCTTATTAGATGGTGGTCTGAACACGCGTTTAATAATGGCTTTAGTCAAGATCAGTTTAAAGAAGGTATAGAAATGTATGCCAAAGGAATAGAGCAATCTATTCCTCAAAACGATTTAAAAGCTGAAGCAGAAAAACTTGGCGATGATGCAAACTCTAGGATAGAAGCTGTTAGTATGTTTGCTAATAAGTTTTTTCCAGATGAGTTAAGCAGTGCTGTAGAACGACTTGGTGAAACAGCAGAAGGTATAATGCTTATTGAACATATTATGGCTCAAAATAAAGACACTCAAATAAGCGCACAGTCTAATCCTGTTGCAACTTTTGGAGAAGCAGACCTTCAGACTATGATGAAAGACGAAAGATATTGGAACGCAACTACGCGTGATGATAATTTTGTTAAACAAGTAGAAGATGGCTTTAAAAAATTATATGGATAAAGTCCTTATAAGTCATGGGAGCCTGAGAATGGTTCCCATACAAAGACGCCATATTATTCCTATGTATAGTACAATGAGTGTAGAAAATTTATTTGAAGCTGAAGCAGTTTATCAAATAGATTTAATGAAAACATTAATACAATACTCTGAAACACCAGATGTTTTTGTTGTAGAAAACGATAAAGAGCCTTTAGCTATTGTAGGGGTTACAGGTGTTACACACCAAAAAGGTATTATGTGGACTGTTTTTTCTGAAAACATGAAAGATAATTGGTTTTCTTTTGTTAAAGCATCTCCTAAGTTAATTGATTTCTTACACACCCACTACCATGAGATTGTTGTAAATACTTGGGAAGGTAATCATAAGATGCTTCAATGGTTAGGTTGGCTAGGTTTTGAACTTACAGAAATGTACGCTAACGAAAATGGTTTTAATATGGCTCATTTTGTGCGTTGCAATCAACACAGAAAGAATGTTTACGCTTTCTCATCAAGACCCGTAATTCATTGAGCAGCCCGAAAGGATACCTGCATTGATATGACAGAGCGGACACTCAAGATACTCAAAATGCAACTTTAATAAGGAACTGAAAAAATGGCTAATACAATCGACACAGCCTTTATTAAGCAGTTTGAATCTGATGTGCATCTCGCGTATCAACGTATGGGTTCTAAACTGCGAAACACTGTTCGTACTTCTAATGTTACTGGAAGTGTGGCAAGGTTTCAAAAAATAGGTACAGGCTCAGCGTCAACTAAATCAAGAAACGGCAACATAAGCCCGATGGAGTTAGCGCACACAACCGTTGAAGCAACAATGTCTGACTTCTACGCTGCTGAATATATTGATAAATTAGACGAGTTGAAAGTTAATATCAACGAGCGTCAAGCTGTAGCACAATCCGCTGCCGCTGCACTAGGTCGTAAGACTGACGAGCTAATTTATGCAGCTATGGATGCTGTTGGTGGAACTGCAATTCATGATACAAGCTCTGCTTTGGCTATTGCTGATATGCTATCATTGTTTGAAACTATGGGAACTAACAATGTCCCAGAAGACGGACAGCGATATTTAGCAATGCACCCTAAAGGGTTTGCTGATCTGTTTGCAATCGAGCAGTTTGCTTCTTCTGATTACGTTGGGCCATCTAGCTTACCTTTTGCTGGTGGAATGACTATGAAGGAGTTCATGGGCTTTAAAATATTCTCTACTTCTGCTGTAACAAGCGGTAAGAATATTGCTTATCATACAAGTGCTATTGGACTCGGCATAAATGCTGATGTTTCAACAGAGCTTAACTATGTAGCAGAAAAAGCTTCTCACCTTGCAACTTCGATGATGTCTATGGGCGCAGTTGGTATTGATGCCAATGGCGTTTGCGAAGTCCTCGACAACAACTAGAACTCGTGAAAGGAGTTTAAAATATGGCTTATACAGCTTCTTCACTAATCAGAATTGGTGGTGGTTCTGGTCAGGCACTTTGGTACTACTCTTCAGCAGATACTATTGCGGATGCAAATACCGCAGGGTATTTTAATGATGCTGCGAATATACTGAATTTGAATGACATAATCATGACAATAACATCAACTGGCGGTACACCTGTACTTACCCATGCGTATGTTAATGCCAATAATGGTTCAGTAGTAGATATCACCAACGGTGTTGTAATTACCAACACTGATGGCGATTAATAACTAAAAGGAGTGGGGGGTTAACGCCCCCCATTTATTTATATGGCAGTAACAAGCACTTCAGCAGACTCCCCTGTAGATGTATCTAGCAGGGCATTAATTTTGATAGGCGCAGAGCCTATTACTTCGTTTGACGACGGAAACAATGAAGCACTTGTTGCTTCTAATATGTATGAAGATGTTGCTAGATCATCACTTGTTAATACCAGATGGAGATTTGCAACTAACCAAGCTGTTCTTAATAAATTATCTGATGCTCCTACTGGGAGATATGATTCAGCTTACCAGATACCAAGTGACTCATTAATGCTTCATGCAGTAACAGTAAATGATCACCCAATATTATATCAATCATATGGCGATAAAATATTTTGTGATGCTGATTCTAGTGACTCATTAATATTAGATTATACATTTAGAGTTGATGAAGAGTTCTGGCCTTCTTATTTTATAATAGCTGTAGAGTATGCTTTAGCTAGTGTATTTGCAGTAGCTCTAGCAAGGGATGCAAGCCTTTCTCAATTAATGGAACAAAAAGGTTTGATGGCTATGGCTAAAGCTAGAGGTTTAGATTCACAACAACAAACAAATCGTACTCTAAACACATCGAGGTTTATAACTCAAAGGCGTAGTTGATGCAAAAAGTACGAGTACCTATTACTAACTTCCAGTTTGGCGAAGTAAGTCCTTCTTTATATTCAAGAACTGATTCTGATATCTACACTGCTTCTGCTCAACGAGTAGAGAATTTTTTTCTTAGAGCAGAGGGTGGAGTTATTAAACGTGCAGGATTAGAAAATATATATGAGTATGATACTACAATAGAAAGAACTACGTTTACTATTACTGTATCTGACTATGCTAATATAGCAGCAGGAACACAAATAAAATTCTCTGATGCAGATGGTAACTTATTTACTCTGCAATCAGAAACAGCAGGAAGTAGTGCGCCCTCTTCTTCTTCTGGTAATATACATTTTTTTAGACCCAACACTTCAAACAATGTAACAGCAGATAATATTTTTACTGCTATTAATGCTATTGATGGATTTACTGTAGCTAATCCAGCAGCGGCAGTTGTTACTGTAACAAGAGACAGGCCTAATGGCGGTACACATTTAGCAACAGAAAGCACAGATGTTGCAAGATTAACTGTTATAAACTTTAGTGGTGGCTCTAAGGTTCAATCAAGACTATTACCTTTTATATTCTCTGATGATGAACGATATATAATATCTTTAGAAAACGCTAAGCTAAGATGCTTTCAGATAAGCCCAACAACAGGTGCAGTCTCTTTAGTAGCTACAGTAACAGCGGATACCGATAGTAATGCGTTACCTTTTTCAGATACTTATTTACATGAATACACATTTGCTCAAGCAGGTGATGTTATGTTTATTTGCCATCCATTGTTTATGCCAAGGCAGTTAGTTAGAACAAGCCTTACTACATTCCAAGTAGAAGTGTTTGCATTTGATGTTAAGTCTGATTCTAAGTTAATTTACCAACCATATTTTTCTTTTCAAAGTTTGCACGTTGCTTTAAATCCAAGCACAACAAGCGGCACAAACTGCATTATAAATACACAAAATTATATTGGAGAAACAGCAGATGACGATGGCATTTCTGTAAATGCTGCTGTAGGTAATAATGCTAATTTAGTTCTTGGTGGCGCTTTATGCTCAAGTGGGTCTGCTACTTTTACAGTAGGAAGACAAGTAACAATAACTTCAGCAGGAGATGATTCTGGTAGAACTTTTCTTGTAACAGGAACAGATGTTGATGGATTAGCTAAACAAGAATCAATTACTGGAGCAAATGCAGGAACAGCAACTGGTTCTTCTTATTTTAAAACAGTTACTATAATAAATGTTGCTGGCAATCCTGCAGGAAATGTAAAAGCAGGAGTTACTAGCAATTCAGCTGTTAAATATTTTGATACAACAGGAGATTCTACTGGAAATGCTTTAACGCGAGAATATCCAAGCTCTTTACATGTTGGGGTAACATTAAAATACCATGGACAAGAAATAGAAATTACTAAAGTTTTTGATTCTGTAACTGTTCAAGGAACAATACTCGATACTTTAAAACAAATTTTAGATGTAAATGCTTTAAGAACAAATGGAAGCACTGCTGAAGTAGTTGTTACTCAAGTAAAACATGGAATGGCTGTAGGTGATAGCATTACTTTTGCTAAAGCAGCAGCCGTTGGTGGAATATCTGCTTCAAATTTAAATGGTGCAAGAACTATTACTTCTATTGTTGATGATAATCATTACACTTTTGATGCAGGTGGTAACTCTAATGCTGCTGTAGATGGTGGTGGCGCTCCAGAAATTACAACTCATGCGCCTACTACAAATTGGTCAGAGCAATCTTTTTCTGCTCTTAGAGGATTTCCTGCGGCTGTAACATTTCATGAAAACAGATTAATTTTTGCTGGTACTATATCACAACCAGATTCTATTTTTATGAGTAAATCTGCTCAGTATTATAACTTTGATGTAGGTACAGCAGAAGACAGTGACTCAATACAAATTACAGCAAGTATTGGTGAGATAAACCAAATACTACATTTAGTATCTAATCGTGACTTACAAATATTTACCACTACATCTGAAATGTTTGTGCCTTCATTTCAAAACAAACCACTAACACCAACAACAACTACAGTTAAAAGACAAACGCCTTTTGGTAGTGCTTTTATTAAACCACAAGTAATAGATGGTGCTACTGTTTTTGTACAAAAAGGTGGAGCTATTGTTAGAGAGTATTTATTTACTGACTCAGAGTTAGCTTACTCAGCAGGGTCAGTATCTGCTTTATCTAGCCATCTTATTAAAGCTCCAAAAGAAATGAACATACTTTACGGTGCAATAGATAGAACAGAAAGTTATATATTTGTTGTAAATAATGATGGTACTCTTGCTGTGTTTAATTCTAACAGAGGTGAAAAACGTGCAGGTTGGACAGAGTTTACTTGTCAAGGTAGGTTTATGTCTACTGTAACTATAGATGACAGAGTATTTGCTAATGTAGTTATTAACACTGGTGCAGGAACGCACACAATGTTTTTATGTGAATTTCAAGCGGCACTAAATACTGATGTGTCTAAAGTATATACTGGTAGTGCAGGTGTTTTTGATGTGTCCGCTACTTACGCTAATGGCGCTGTTGTTGATGTAGTTAATGGCACAAACTATCTTGGTCAATTTACTGTAGCAGGTGGTAACGTAGATGTTTCTGCTGTTGAGTTAGCTACTGTAGCAGAGATAGGATTAAAGTTTGATGTTAATTTAATAACAAATCCAATAGATATGGTATCACAAAGTGGGCCAGTTACAGGCGAACCAAGGAGTTTAGCTAGTGTAGTTGTTGACTTAAACACTACTCTATCTGTAAGTGTAAATGGAACTAATCTTTTAATTAGGCAAGTTACTGATGATTTTTCTTTGCAGCAACAACCAGTTACAGGCAAAAAAGAGTTTAGGTTACTTGGATACAATCGTGATCCGCAGATCACAATAAGTCAATCAGCACCATTACCAATGCAGGTTAATGGTATAATAGCGGAGTTAGTATTCTAATGTGTTTTGGCCCAGAATTAATGATGATTGCAAGTGCTGGAAGCACTATGATTCAAATGAGCGCTCAGCAAAGACAAGCAGAAGCTCAAAAAAAAGCTGAAGACAGGCAAGGTAAACAAATACAAATTGATAGAGAAGTAGGAAAAGTGCAAGCAATGCAAAATCAAAATGCGCGTGTACAAGAATATATTTCTGCTGAAAAATCTAATATGGCTGTGTTTTCTGCAAGTGGCGTTGATGTAGATAGTGCATCAATACAAGCTTTTCAAGAAGCTAATGCTGTTACTGTTGGCGAAGATTTAAATGCTATAGCTTTTCAAGCTGATTATGAATCTCGAACTAGGACTGTGCAAGCAGGATTGGCAAAAGAAAGAGGTGCTAATGCTTTAAGTGCAGGGTATGCTAATATGATGGGTACTGCTCTTACAGGTATTTATAATATTGCAAACATAATGCCAGCTTCAACGCCTACTATAAAACCAATGACAACATATCCAAGTATGCAGGTAAAATAACATGGCAGTTACTAAACAAAAAAGATCCTACATGAATCGACCAATAGGTGTTACTAGATTTGAAACTGGTGAAGATGAAATGTGGGAATCTGTTGCTAACACTGCTAGTCAGTTAAATCAAATAGCTTTAAAAGAAGGTGCTAAACAAGCAGAACAATCTGGTCTTGACGCAGCTATGGCTGTTGAGCAATCTGAAATAATTGCTTTTGATGCTGAAAGTGGAAAGCCAAAAGCATTAAATCCTAAAATGTTTAGTGGCGGCATTATTGCTAGAGATGCTTATAAACGTGTTGTAGAAAAAAGATTTGGCGCTTCTATTGAAAATGAATTAAAATCTAAAGCTGCTGAATTGCAATTAAAATATAAATTTCAACCAGAATTATTCCGCGAAGAAATGTCTAGATATGTTGCCGACATGCACGAAAACGCACAAGGCAAATGGAAAGAAACTGTTAAAGTTGGTGGGGTAGCAATAACAAGAGCTACTGAATTAAATATTCAAGCAAATGCAATAGAAAAAAATAATCAAGAACTTGCTTTAAATATTCAAGAACAAGCAAATAATTTTTTAAATAAAGAATTTTATAATAACTTTATAAATTTTAACAAACAGCAAGCATTAGATAATGTTAACACGCAAGCAGAAGAATTAATTAACACAATGGAAGATGCAGAAGCATCAGGAATTATACCAGTAGGTAGTGCAGAAGAATTTGAAAATAATTATCTAACAACTTATGGAGTTTATGAAGCTCAAGAAATGTTAAGAAATAATACTATTATTCCTTTAATAGGTGGAGATGAGCAAAGAAATGCTCTTTCTATTGCTCTTACTACTGGAGATTATAACTCTTTAAATAACCCTAAAAATCAAGACGCAAAAAAAATACTTACAGATTTAATAGCAATTACTGGCGGTGACAAAAATATTTTAAGTTCTATTGGAACTAATATAGGAAAAAATATTGAAACATTAAATGTTCAATCACAAGCAAAACAAGCAGCCGAAGTTGTTAGCACTGTTTATGATTTTGAAGCAAAACAAATTTCTACAATAAATAATATTGAATTTGAATTTGCTGATAAAACAATAGATTTATCTAAAAATGGAAAAATTGAAACTAATCTTAGGCAATTAGATAGAGAAGCAAATTTATTAATTAGTCAAAATCGTTTAAATAAAGACGCAAATATACAAACAAAATTAAAAATTATTGAAGCAAACAAAGAAACAATAAAAAACTCTATTGCTAAACAATCTATATTTGAATTAATTGCTACTGAAGTTAACGAAAATTTAAATATTGTTGATATTAAATTACTTTTACAAGGTGACATAGGTAAGTTTAATAATCTTACTCCTCAAGGTCAAAACATTGTAAATTTTATAAATAGAAATAAAATAAGCATTGCTGGATTTGCAGGAATATTTAGTGATAAAACAGGGCAATACTCACAAGCTGCAATAAAAGAAAAATTAATTCAAACTAAAGCAGCATTTGCTGAAGAAGAACAATTTAAAAAAAGTTTGTCTTTAAATACGTATGAAGAAAATGAAAAAAATTATAATACTTTAATTGATAAACTTAATGATCCAAAAGGAAATTATTCTAAAGTAGAATTTGATAGAATTAATGCTTTAAAAAGAAGATTAACATTAATTATTTCTCAAGAAGCTTTAGGCCAAATAGGATTTAAAAACAGTAACGAAACATTAAATACATTAGCATTTTTAGAAGGCAATGATAACGCTTTAAACAATATGCCTAAAGTAAAAGAAATATTAGAAGATATACAAAGCCGAGGTATTTTACCTGCAGAATTAAAACCAACTATTACAAGTATTAATAGCAGATTAAAACAAAGCGAAACAGCAGAAAGCGCACGTCTTAAATTTATAGAAAATAAAAATAGAATAATATCAGGTAGTAGTACAAACAGCACAGTAGATAAAAGAACAGCGCAATCTATATTTATAGATCCTTATTTACCTTTAAAATCTAGTGAGCCATTTGCTATTGATATTCAAGATACAAGTGCAAAATTTACTTTAGCAGAAAATTTAAGTAATCCAAATTTAATGCAAGATAATCCTAGATTGTTTGCAGGTTTAGTTGCTTCTATGGAACTTAATGTTATTCCAACAGAAGTAGAAACATTTTTTAATAATGTATCAAGAGGTGTTGCTAACATTGAGCCAGAACAAGCTGCTGGCGTTACTGCATTAGTAAACACTTTAATGAATAGAGTGCATCCAGATTCTTCTCAATCGCATGATTTATTAGATGATGTATTAAATGCAGAAACATATAGCATATTTAAAACAGCTATTGGAATTACTAAAACAGAAGGAAATGAAAAAGCATTAGAATTTATTTTAAATGCAAATAAAATTAATACTAAAGATTTTAATGCTAGGTTTGATGTGTTTTTAGATACTTATGAATATTCAAATGTAAAATCATTTTTAAAAGATATTAATGATGATTTAGGAAAAGATGGTCAGGCAATAGAAGATTTTATTCCTTATGTTAAACATTTATATTTAAGCGGAATGGATATAACTGATATAAAAGACAAAATAAAAAACCGCTATAAAGAAGCTTATAAAGATACTGAAGGGTTAGTTATTGATGCTGGAAATCAAAATGTTAATAGATCAAGAAATTCTATTGCTTCTACTTATGGAAAGATACCAGGATTAGAGCAAAAATTTATAGGTCATGTTCAGCAAGAATTAAGTAAAATTAGTCCTCATTTAATTTTTGAAAAAGACGCAACTTTTGTAAGTAGAATTGCTAATTTATCTGATCTTGCTTTAGCTGGTGTTGCTATTACTGCTCAAACATTTATAAACCAAAGTATTGCAGAAAAATTAGATGTTAAAAAAATAGCTTTAAATTTTTATAATGAACAAATAGCAAAAGGTAAAGCTAAACGAGTTGTGTTAGTACCAATTCCAAGCTCTGATCAATTAGTAATACATGCAGCTTATGTAAGAAGAGAAGACGGTGGATTAGAACCAGTAAGAACTGCTGATGGAGACCATTTAGCATTTAGCAATAGAGATGATTATCTTATTAATTATTTAAATAATAAAACAAATACAGAATCTAATTATACTTTAAAGCAATTAGAAGATTCAATAAGATACAGAGAAAATCTTCCTGCTATGGAAAGAAATGAAGAAATAATGTTAAAAGCATACCCAAGATTTGCTATGCCAGCAGGATCTTAAATGGTTTATAAATTAACTCCATACAGAAATCAGTTAAATTTAGGTCAAGAATTATCTAATCCTAATGTACCTTTTTGGAGTACAGTTGGTGCTTCTCTTGGATATACATATGATCCAATGCTTGAAGCTATAAGAAACAGAATAGAATTTACTGGAGTTGATTTAAGTTATTCTCCTAAAGATGACTTAAAAGGTTATGAGCAATATGGCTCTTCTTTGCTTTATGCAAGAAATGCAGATCATATGAAATCATTAAAACGAGGTATTGATGAAAATACTAAACGCAGAGAAATTTTAGAAAATTCTAGTTTTTGGTCACAAATAGGAGCAGGTATTTTTGATCCAATTAATTTAGTTACATTACCTTTAGGTGGCCCTGCACTTACTGTAGGTAAAACTTTTTTAAGAGGTGCTGTTGGCATTGGAGGATTGCAAACAGGGTTAGAAGCTATTCGTTATCCAGTTGATCCAATAGCTACTGTAAGTGAATCTGCTCTTAACATTGGGTTTGCTGCTGTTACTGGCGGATTATTAACAAGTGCTATTTCAGTACCAGCAAGAGTAAGAAACAATTCATTTGATCGTATGATTTCTAATGCACAAAAAGCACAGAATGAACAAGCTGATTTAGATAATGTAAGTTTAATGATGGGTAATAATACCTTATCTCAAGCACAATTAAAATCTGCAAGAAACAAATTTCAAAATAAAACAACAGAAGATTTAAGAGTTGACCGAGAAAAAATTGCTAAAAAAATAGATGATATAAATGTTAAGCTGGGAAGCGATAAACTTGACACAGTTAAGTTAGAAAAATCAAAAACTTACCAAACAAAAAGATTAGCTGGTATAGATAATGAACTTGGTGTTAGGCATTTAGAAATTAGAAACACAGTTTCTACTGATAAATATGCTATTGCTTCTGGAGGTTGGATAGGTAATTTAATAAGCACACCTTTAAAAAGAGTTCTTGGTGCAGATAATATAGATTATGGGG
>Ga0196889_1000417_pt1 | contig 12804 bp, 16 predicted proteins | sample VirMetDEL_Nov_12_FD_166415 | JGI IMG/M metagenome (GOLD analysis project Ga0196889, IMG submission 166415) | Aqueous microbial communities from the Delaware River and Bay under freshwater to marine salinity gradient to study organic matter... | ecosystem: Environmental > Aquatic > Marine >...
TTTTCAGAATGAATAGGACTTCTTGTGAGATATTCTAACGTATTTTCGAGGGTTTTGATACGGGCTTGTAATTGTACGATCTGATTGAACTGGACTAGGAAGCCCGACATATCATCATAAACGATTTCGAACTCTTGGTATATTTCATCTATCGTTTCGCCACCTTCTTCTTCGACTTCCTCAATATATTCAATAATGAACTCTATCGCGTCACTATTTTCTTCGACATCTCTAATCAAATTTGTCCTATCGACTGCGGAGTTCTCAACAGTCAACTTTTCTAAATCTGACTGTAATCCTTCAATGATTGACGCTTGACCAGAGGCATACCATATCGCTCCGCTGATTGTTCCCACAGTAGCAATTACCGCCGTTGCCGCTGTTAATATATTGACCTTTGGTAGCTTATCCGACATCGCATCACCCCACCACTGTTATCCGTAGCAATAAGGCAATAATAAAACCAGAAGTGGCAAGATACATATATTCTAATCTCTTAACCCTATTGAATAAGTCACGCATTTGAATGTCCACAGTAGTTTGCAGCGCAACTAATTGCTTCTCTAAGCCGTCTATGCGTTCATGGGCTGATGATGCGCTTCGTTTGTTCATTATTACGAATGATCCTTTATCGCCTTATTAACAGCAGTCATACTTTCTGAAGTCCAGTAGTCTTTTGCTACCATCAACTCTAAATGCTCTACGTTACGAGCTTTGGTTGCAGTCCACTCATCGTCTTCCATGTCATCTGGTTTCCCTGCGTTTAGTAGATCAACGCTGTGACCCATTGCTGTGTAGTTTTGTGCGATTTGTTCTTCGGTTATTTCATCCATTTGTTTATCCTTCTAATGCTGCTACTTTTGTTTCTAATGTTTCAATCCTAGTCATTGCCTCTTGTAATGCTTTGACTGCTTTCATGTAGAGGATGGAGTAGTTGACGGTCTTGGTTGTAGTGCCAAGATCATTCATGTCTTTATCTATATCCGCAATTTCTTTTACAAGACCATTCATTCCTGAAGATTCAAGTTCTTGGGCAATTACACCCAACATATTTGGCTCGTCAAGATTGTCAGACTTCAAGCTGTATTTACGAACGGATACAGCTTTTATATCATCCCATTGTGATGGAGCATCAACGATGTTTTCTTTAAGTTTAATGTCTGAGTCAGCGCCATAACTATTATTTTGATTTACCACGTTACCGTTGTTAAATATCTTCAGCCTAATGGAACTACTATCGGAGCAAGTTAAAAATCTACCCGCGTCATTATTTGGTGCAACATTAGGGTAGTTTAGACCAAGAGCGTATGGGTTACCTCCCGTACCAGTGTTGCGTACTGTAACACCGTTTTGAGCATTAGTTGCGTTATCAAAAACCCAAGTTCCATCAGAGCTTTTACGATAACCCAAGGGAACACCATCTCCATCAGACAGCACGATGTTGTTGCTTGAGGTGCGGATGTCTAGGCCGCCTTGGTTGCCGTTGTACATTCCAAGAATGGTGTTATTAGAGCCTGTGGTTATTGTGTAACCAGAGTTACGTCCAATAAATGTGTTATCTACACCAGTAGTCCCATCACGACCAGCGTATTGACCAACGATTGTGTTACCCGTACCAGTGCGAGAATACCCTGCTTGCCAACCAACAAATGTGTTATCGCCAGAAGTAGTATTGCTATATCCAGCCTGATAGCCAACCGCTGTGTTGTTGCTTGCGGTGGTGTTGTTGGTAAGTGCTTGTCTACCAATAGCAGTGTTGTAACTTCCAGATGTGTTATCCTCAAAAGCAACTGCACCAAGAACTGTATTCTCAACTCCTGTTGTATTATTATGCGCTGCAAAAGCACCAACAGCAGTGTTTAAAGTTCCTGTGCTATCTTGCAGTGCTTGATAACCAACAGCAGTTCCATAATTAGCAGTGGTGTTTGTTGAAAGGGCTTCCTGCCCCAAGGCCGTATTATATGAACCTGTTGTTATTGCTGTTCCTGCATCCTTACCAATCACAACATTATTATTACCACCAGAAGCAATACTGTCTCCTGCACCCTGTCCAATTCGGACGTTATCCGTTCCGGCTGAAGCAGTAATGACATCTGTACCATCTGCAAAAGTTACATCACCACCGTCTGATAAGGTTATTCGTGTGTTTCCGTCATCCGTTTTAAATACAAGCCCATCACCATCGGACGCTGAAATCTGCCCTGTTGTTATTTGCCATTCGTTATTGGTCTGATCTAAAACTGCAACTTGTATCCAAGCATTGTTCGCCTCGTTTCGAATATACAGTTTATTGTTTGTTGTATCGTACCACCATTGATTAGCAAAAGTTGTGCTTGGTGCAGATGTGCCAGATGAGTTTGAAACCAGTGCTTGCAAGGCATTGTTTAAATCAGCCCTCGTAGCAGGAAAGCCCTGATTAGCTATATTCATGTCATGTTGTGCCATTTAGACGATCTCCTTACCAAATCCTTTAGCCACATAGTCAAGTGTAACTGAGTTTGTGCTTGTACTACCACCAGAAAATACTTCTATATCAAATCCTGCTCTGGTTTTGTTCGTAATAACATATCTCTCACCATCTGCCAAGTTCGCCAACGACAATCCAATAGCAGGAACACCCTTGAACTTAGTCGGGAAAGTTACGCTCTTTGTGCCAGTAAAAGTTATATCTACTTCTGATTGTGTTCGCTCTGGCATATCTATTTCAGCCCTTAATTCCCTAATCGCAGGAGAAGCAGCACCATTTGTACATTCTAATATGCATCTGAATTGCATCGCTCTGGCTGTTATATCTGCAACGATAAAGGGCTGATACGCTGTATAAGTTGGTGAACCTGATGGATCATCGTTAGTATGGCGCAATTCAAACCTTGCTGATGTTACGTCAAACTGGGCAGGATCTCCGTCAAAATCTCCAAGACGAGCATCAAAAAGCCCTGTGGCACTGTCGAAATCGTTAACATAATCTAAATAATCCACTTTAAATTTAGGATATATTCGGCTCGTATATACTTCACCAAAATCAACCGTTGTATTAAAATCGTATGTTCCAGATGTCACCGTTCCAGAAAATCCATCAAATAAACCAAGCCCATCATCAAAGTTTCCTGTTCCGCTATCAAATTGATCTACGGTATCCAACGCAAGATAATCGCCCTCACTATCCTCTAAGACTACGACATTGCTTCTAGCCCCTGCAAAAACAGGATCTTCTTGTATTGTTTGAATAGCATTGAAGTTCTCGACATTGTTTGGATCAACTAGCACAACGAAACTTGCAGCCGCTGCCGAAACACCGCCAATCTTATCAACGGCTTTAATGAAATAAGTGCCTGTCTTAGCAGGAACGACAGCCGTATTTGCAGGACGAGCAATCTTATCAACTATATCAACTGCATTTTGATAACTAGCGCCAGATGTTTCAGATGAAAACCTGACTTTGTAATGCGATAAGTCTGCATTGCTAACTGGTGTCCAAGATAGATTTAATGCGCTGCCTGTTACGTTACCAGTGAAGTTTGTTACGTTATCTGGTGGACTTGCAAAGGCTGTTAATTGCTGTCCTGCTGTTGTTGTAAACGGCCCTGCTGCACCAAAAGAGTTAAAAGCTCTAGCTCTTACATCATATTGATCATCGCCTAATCCAGTTACTTCAAACAATCCATTTCTCTGTTTACCTACAGAAATATAATTAGTGTCGCTTGTTCTTTTATACTGAGCTTCAAACTCTACTGCAAAAGGCTCGTTAGCTGTAACGTCAATAATAAGAACACCGACAGCAGCTTGATTGACTACACGCAAATCAAAATCTACACCGAGTCCGACCGTAGGAACTTGAGTTGCGCTTGGGAGAGTTGTTGCATTTAAATCAAATGCTGTTTCTTCTGCGCTCCAATCATAAACGGCTGAACTTATTTCACGCAAAGTCATAGTGACCTCTAAAGCCTTATCTTGACTAATTCCAAACCGCCAATCGGCAACCTCAAATGTTTTACTACTAAATCCAAGCCTTGTGTTTGTCAGACTAATAATATCACCGATTTGAAGCTGTAATGCTCTTAATCCAAACGTGCCAGATAAAGTTAGCTGTTCGCGATTTTTATATAAAGCAATCTTTGCAATTCTTTGCGCCATTGATGAAGTATTAGTAAATGGTAGTGGAATATCTTGAATCACTCTCTCACCGCCATCAACAGTTTCAAATACGCTTGATGTAATCGGTGGAAAGTCTGAAGGCTGATAATCTGTCTCTGCCCCTGCGAACATACCTGAAACTGCGTTAAAATTATCTCTGCGACTATTCCGAGTATTTACTTGTAAGTTGCTTCTTAAATCGTCCTCAGTAAGCGCCAAAACAGATGATGTAAATTCTCCTGCTTTAACACCCCATTGACCTTGACTATAGAATATTGTTCCTGCCATCGATGCCACAAGATCAGTAATAACATCATCAGGAGGCAAAGCCGTAACAAAAGATCCGTTAACAGTATATCTCTTTTCTGTGCCTCCTGCCGATAAAGTTACATTTTCATCGCATACATTTGCGGCTGCTGAAAATATAGTATTGTTTATTTCTGTTGCTTCGCTAACACCAAGTCCATAATCTGATATTAAATAATCCCTTAAACACAAAGCAGCATTAGCAGACCACGCTGTTGCTGAAGATCTCGGATCAAATACTTTCTTACCTTTTACGATTGCGCTGAATATCGGCAATCCTTGAGGAAAAACGCTAGTATCAAATTCAGCCCGAATATAAATATAAGCAACACCTCTTGCAGTGTGATTGACTGTCCATGCGCTATCTTCCGACACCAAATCAGCGTCAGCGCTTTGACTGCTAGAACCTAAATGTTTATTTATTCGTAATGCTGAATTAACTACGTTTCCTGCATCATCTTTTATTTGGAAAGCATCGTTAGTAACAAAACCATTACCGTCTAATGTCAAAGCAACATTATCAGCGTATACTGTGCCAATCTCTTCACATTCATGCCCTGCCAACGCGATTAAAGTGTGTAAATATTTCTGATCGTCTGTAACTGAACGATAAAATATTACACCACCGACACGCTGCTGACCGTATATAATCGCATGATCAGAAGCAGGAGCGACAGCATTAACATTTGTTCCATAACCTTTTTGAGCCGCCATTACAGATGCGGCTGCGGCTTGTGCTTTCTTCTGTGCCTTTTTAGTAAGAGCATTGATAGCGTATGAGGTGACAATAGTAGCGCCAACATAATATATCACAGTTGCCGCGACAGCGCTTCCGACTACGGTTGTTATAATAGGAATTAAAACTGCTGCCATTATTCAACACTCCAGAACAAATCATTTTCGTCTAATGATAATAATATCATTCCATCATCGCATAAGAAAGCACCTAAATCACTGACAACAATACCTAATATAATAGGCAAAACACCAATCGTTTGATCAACAGGCCGACCCACAACAAAACCCCTCGATGGGAAACGCCCTTTAAATCTGTCTAATCGATCATCAAGCATATCTATAATTGTGTCATATTCTAACTGCATCAATTTACGTCTATAATGCAACAAAGCAGATTTCGGGGTGGTGTAATTGCCTAAACAATCATCTGCAAAGCCTTGTCCACGCATAATTTCTACCGACTTATTTATAAACGTAAAACAATCATGCTCACCCCAGACAAAGGGATAATCTCGCAAGCTGTTGACATACTCAGCTAACTTTATATCCCAATTTGGAACACGCATCAGCCACCGCCACCCCATTGCAATCGTTGGTTTTGTAGGCTTTCCACAAAATCAAATGCTAAATCTCCTGAGTGCCTTTGCTTCTGGTTTTGAGTTGTGTATCTGCGATTTCTAGGTCTCTCTAAATCGATTAATCTGCTCTCAACAGATGTAATTATAGTTGATGTTTCTGCCCCTTCATCAATGACCATCGTGTCCATGTAACCAGTAAAAGCTAACATTCCATTTTGATTTGCAGGACTCGACCAATTTATAAAACCAAAGTTAACATTGCAAAGTCTACCCTGATAAGGAGTATTTAAAGCATGAGTTAATAAACTTGATGGAATACCGCTTAAAGTGAGATTAATTCCTTTTGCACTTATATCCTGACTTTCTTCTACATCTGATATTGATAAAAGGTCTCCCACACCGCTATATGTCTCACCGCTTGATACAGTTACAGTAATATCTCCATATCCCGTCCAAACGCGAACAGTATCAGTATCAAAAAAAAGCTCTACAGCATAAAATGGAGAAACTTCAGCGTCATCAAGTGCATTGACGATGGTTGATACAATGTTCCTTGCCATTAGATCGCCTCAACTCCACCGAAAGTTATGCCATAAAGAGCAGTTTCTCTGATGCTCCAATTCTGCTCGTCATCAGCCAATCGAAAGCGTCCGATTGTATTAGTCACAACAACAGTTGCATTATCGCTTGGAGCAGTTCGTATATAAGGCCATATATCGACTGCAACCTGACCTGATCCGTTACTATCAACATCAGCTAGAACTTTATGCAATGTAGCACTTCCTGCTGATCCTAACTGTATATAATCTCCTGCCTTGAGCCATCCTGTTTGCGAGGCTGTGCAACCATCAATATTTAATGTGCCGCCTATTTGACTCGCTCCGTTAACGAGTGGAGTGCCTCCTGCTGAACCTCTAGGACTTGCACCGACAGGATCTCCAAGCGTAAACGTGCCGAATCTACCTCGTAAGCTAACGAGAAAAGCAACCCATTGCTCTGCGTCTGCTCTATTCATAGCAGGAAGCGTGACATCTACTTCCCATCTTTGCCCTGCATGAGCCACTGCCTGTTGCTGATAAGTAAAAGGCGACATACTCATTCCGACAGTATTAACTGCTCTGAGCGTTATATTTCTAATACCTGTGTGCGATGGTAGTGTTAAAGGATAAGTTATAGCCATTTAGAACGCATTGGCAAAGCTGCCACCCCTTCTCCGAGCATCCAATACAGCCGACTTACTTGCCTCGGCTATCTGTGGAAGCAGTGTTTGTATTTCGTTTCTGACGGTTTGCTGAACTCCAGTAGTCACGTTGATAGTTTGATTCACTACGACCTCGCCACCAGAGTTTCCTCTTGAGTGATCTACAACTGTTTCATTCGGGTGAAGCATAGCCATAAAGCCACCGCGACCATCTAATCCACCTGTTCGAGGGCCGTTTCCTGTGTATCCACCACCATCAAATCTAGGTAATGGAGCGCCCGATAATGTCGGCCCTTGAGGAGCGCCCACTAAAGCACTCGTTGCTAGATTAGTTATAAAACCTGTTATTTGCTTAACAACAAATATTCTAAAAAGCTCGGCAATAATGGTTGAAGCCATTGATCGGAAAGCATCTTTAATTGATGCTGTGCCAGTAACAGCGCTCATAAAGGAACGCTCAAATGAGCTTCCAATCATATCGACTGCCGTTTTCAAGTTCTTTATCTCTGGAGTTAGCTGCTTAATTTGTGACCTAGTCTTTTTAAGGGGTTCTTTTTTATCAAGCTCTTGCTGTTTCTTTGCAAAAGCAGCCCTAAGTTCTGCAATTCTTTGCTCTTGAACAGCGACAGAAGCCTCGACCATAAAGTTTTCTCTGTTACGCTTAACGATCTTATCTCTAGCCGCAGCCTCTTCCTTAGCCTCTCTTGTTATTCTTATTTGAGTGTCTGCTGTTCTGGATAATATTAAGTCATTTAGGCCACTAAGTTTTAATATGCTATCAAATTGTCTTACAACCTCGTGACTTTCTAAGCCCATATCCGCAAGAGTGTTTCTAGCTGCTAGTAAATTATCCGCTAAATCTAAAGCACTGTTTGACGCTTCTAGCGCATCCATAACTGTATTTGTAATATCTTTGGATACTTTAAGCGTTGCCTCCATATCATCCATACGCTCAAAATATCTAGCAATCAGTTTAGTTTGCAGTTCCTGACCTTCTGGAACATCGAATAATGAGTTGACACGCTCTCTTGCCTTTTTTAGTCGAGGCTCAATTTTATCTATATCATCAAAAAATGGATTCAGCATATCTTGTATAGATGATGTAAGGCCTCGCGCTACCTCTTCAAATGCTTGCCTTCTTAAAGTATGTATTAATCTTTGAGCTTTCTCGTCTGCTTCCCCAATAGGAATAATTAGATTATTTTTTATTATTTTATCTAAGCCCTTCATCTCTTGAACAGCTTCTTTTACTCTATCTAATTCCTCTGCTGCTTTTCCTGCTGAATTACCGAAAGATGTCATTGTAGCTAATATCGGAAAACCAATTGCTGCAATAACACCCAAAATAGGAGCAACAACTCCGAGAGAGCCGCCAAGAAGCGCAAAGCCTCCTGCGATTTGAGGTAACTGCATACCAAGCACTCGGAACATATTTGTTCCCATCGATGCTTGTACCGCGATGTCGCCTAACTGGTTTGCAGTGTTTTGGAATATGAATGTCGTTCTGCCTGACATTCCTCGGCTAGTTCGAGCAACGCTTGTACCCATCTGCTCAACAGCGCTGTCGGCTTGCATTGCTGACGTTTTAACTTGATCGGTAGCTCGCTTAAAATCTTTAGCGCCCTTTTGAGCGCCTCTGGCATCGATATTAAGACTTAATGTTGTCATAATAATTACGCTCCGTAATATCTAAGGCCATCATGCAACGAGCAAAACTTTGGCGTTCAATAGGATCATCAAGACCAATATGAGAGCAATATGACATAATTTCACTGAACGGTATAGGGGAAAACCCAGAATATCCTATTTGTCGCCCTTGTCTCAAATCGTTATATCCAATCCAATACATCATATTTTGAGGATTAGGTTTATTTCTGACCTCTATTGCGCCCTTTGCCATCAAGTAAGCCTCATCCTTTGCAGAGTACTTAAAAGACCATAGAAGCGCCTCGATTAGTTTTTTACCGTTTCCTCTTCGACTTCCTGTCTAAAATTACCTAACTCATCAACGTACTTTGCCCAATCCATAAAAAACTCGGACAATTCATTTATCTTTACATCGGCAAGCTCAAGAAAATGCTCCTTATCGCATTTCATCTTAGTGCCATCGTTTTGTATATTAGTCTCCCATGAAACAACGCAAGTATCATAAAGAGCTTCAAATAACTTCTTGCCGACCTCCTTATCGGAATCAAACTTAAATTTTGTGTATTTATCCTCATCGTCCATCATTTTAGTTGCTTTGAGGGTTTGCATTTCTTGATATAATACCACCTGTTCACGTTTTACTGTTAAATCAGGGTTAGCCCAACCTCCTGCACGACATTTGATAGTGATATATGTTTTGCCCTTATCAGCTAAAAAGTCTAACTCAGGTGAAAATTTACTCTCAAAAACCATATCTGATAATTGAGGTTTCTTTAGTTTAAGCATCGGTGTCTCCTTTGTCGGTTTTGTGTGGGGCAGGAATACCGACAACCCACCCCACTATAGACGTCTATTCTTGTGTTTTCTTAGCCTTTGATTCTTTGGCTAGTTCGGGTTTGTCGGCCAACCCTAACTCTTTGACAGTCTTAGCATCAATTTGATCGCCAACGTAAAAAGTTTTCTCTTTACCATCGACAGTTCCGTGAAATTTACGAACAGCAATCATGAAACTGCTCTCGTTAGTTTTACTGACGCATCCTCTGTGGCTTCGTCATACATTGCTCGGATTGTTACGTCCTGCATTGCATTAGTGCCAGTGAAGTCGATATTAGATCCAGTAAATTTACACTTAGGAAATAGGAGAGTGTATTTTTTGCCCGATACTGAACCCAATGGAAAAGTAACTGCAAAGAGCGAGTGATTTGTATCTCTTGCTGCATTATACAAAGTTGCAAAGTTAGTATCTACATAAACACGCGCAGTTATTTCAGGAAGCAAAGCGCCTCTTGTAATGCCATCCTTAGTAAAAGAGCTTCCTAACTTTGTTTGCGCTTCTCTGCCTTCATAGTTGAAGTTGATAGTCGCACTCTCAAAAGCGTCTAGTGTGTACCCTGCAAATGCTATCGTTCCAACATCAACACCTGATGTTAAAGGCGCTCTTTCGGTTTGATCTGTATATGATGAGCTACCGATTGCAGATGTTGTCGTATCAAGTGAACCCATGCCAGTTAGATCAAAGGAAAACCCTATCTCTGCATTTGAAGCAAGAGTTAATGATCCACCAGTTGCCTCGACACCTGTGTAACGCATCATTGTAAGCGTACCGCCAACTCCTGCGTTTATTCCGTTCTCTACAGTAACGGTTTTAGTTGCCTTTGCACTTTTTAATACGTTTGTTGAGTAAGCTCCTTGAAGCAAACTCTCAAGGAATGTGTCGTAGGCTCCATAAACCAATGTGCCTGACATAGAACCAGTGACATCAATTCCTGCAATAGCCGTTTCAACTGCTTCGCCTTTTGCTGCGAGTGATCGATGCTCGATTACATTTGGAGCAGCAGTCATATTTATTGGAACATCGCTTGTTGTGAACGATGGTGATGAGGGAGTAGTTCCCACTGTTGATTCAGCCACAAACGCGCTCCGTAGCTGATTAGATGCAATGCCAGTCATGTTGTGGCCTCCTTATTTAAACTCGTATCGTATAAAAGGAACGACAAAAGTTGCAATGTTAAATGGTATATCAGAAACTTCTCCAGAAATATATGGGTGCTGTTGATCTGGTGAGAATCTGATAAATTCGTTTGTAGTCGCTATTGCACCCGTATTCGCAATCCTTTTATCAAAAAAAATACCGTCTAATGTTTCTGCGTAACCTCTCCAAGTCTCCGATCCCTTGCCGTTCTCTGTAAAGATCTGGATAGTTACGATGCCAGTATAATCTATTCTATTAGTATTTGCACCAATAGATCCCTGCATAGTTAAACCATTTTCTATTGAAACTCGGATACTATTAAAAGAAGGCGTAAACTCATGTCCATCGAAACCTATTGGAGTCGTTGTTCCCCATTGGGTGCTTAAATATGTCTCAATCGCTCTGCGCTCTAGTGCATAAGTCATATTAGCACGTTCCTATATTTGGTTCGCATTTCGGCTAACGTTAGTGCAACCATACCTTTCGGAGCTTGCCTAGACCATCCATTTTCTAACCTATTTGCATAAGGCAGATTATTTTGAATAATAATTGATTTATCTTTCTTATATTCAAAAGTCTCGATTGTTTGTGTGCCGCGAGTAATAGATGATGTTCCTGTCTTATCGGATGTATTAACCTTTGCAGGGTTCATTCTATTCTTGCTGACGATCCAGTTACCTCTAAATCGACCAGTATCGACAGGTGACTTCTTAACGATACCTCGCAAACTATCCATAGCAATCAATGAGATAACGTCCTCGATCTTTTCATCGGTATCGACTAAATCTTTATTTAGCTTTATCTCAAAATTCTTATAACTCATTTCTGCAAGGCCACCCCATATTGAACAGAGACAGATCCGACAATTTTCTGCGCTGCCTTTATTTCATAATCAATAGACGAAATAGTTAGCTTGTAGCCCTCTTTGATAATCTCAGTAAAACCCTCGAACAAAACTAGCTGACGATTAGAGCCAATAATAGCATCGGGAAATATATCTCTGGCAGGAGTATCGGTATCAAATAAAGCTCTGCCTGTGAGAGTTGTTGTTGTTACTGAATAAGTACCTGTTGCAGGATCATAAGCTCCTTGCGTTTCGTAAGCCACTGTCGCATCAAAGATAACATCCGTTACCGCTAAATCAACGGCATCGAAGGCTGCATCCGCGATTGCTGTGACTGTTGTACTCATGCGCGAACCATTTTAAGTTGAGCGCCACCATAAATTGTATATGGCGAAAGCAATCCCTCAATGACTACAAATCGAGGCGTTTCTCTAAAGTTTGTAAATTCTACTTCGGTTTCTACTGGCCCTGCTTTGTTCTTCTCTCGAACCTTTGCACCACCCTCTACCGTGGCAAATACGTTTGTTCCCTGATTAATAATATAGGCTAACTCTGCTTGAGCATCCTTTATATCCTGTGGAACAGTATCGGGATCGATAGGCCAATCTTTAACCAGATAAATACCTGTCAAACGAGGCCATGCCATCGCCTGATAGCGATATTGTTGCTCACCGACAAAAGTATAACTTCTATTTATATAATCAGCCGCTTTGACGAGTTCAGCTTCTTTTGTTGCTGCAGAGTGAGCAAGATTTACGTTTCTCTCCGTCCAGAAAGCCTCGTATTCAGCCACAGTGATATAGCTGTTTGCTGTCGCATCGCCTACTGTTGTTACTATCGCCATATCTTAACCCTTCTTCGTAGACGCTTTCTTTTTCGCAGGCTTTTTAGGGGCTTTGCCGCCTTCCCACGCTTCGTTTACTTCAGTTTTTGGATCATCTGCTATGAGTTGACCTTTATCATTCCTTGCTCGCTTTGGTTCGCCTTCGAAGCGCTCGTGTTTCTTGCTGTCGAAATCTATCTCGTTGATTAGCGCCCATCCAACTTTTGAGCCTTTATGCTTAATTTTAATAAGATTCATTTTATCACCATTTAACTTTTGCCGCCCAAAAAGCCGCACTCATTCGACCTTTCTGGATGTTCTTTCTATGTCTAGCTAAGAAAGACTTTCTCCTAGCTTTCTGTTCAGCAGTTCGAGGGTTTTTTCCTGCGCCCTTAACACCCTGCTGACCAAATCTAATCGTTTTAACCTTATCTCCGACTTTTGCTAATACAACATGGCTTTTAGTCGAGTGACTTGGCGTTTTCTTTGGCTTGTTATATCCTGCGACACCCAACCTTTTTATTCTCGGATCTCGCTTGCTCATCTTAGTCGCCTTAAAAA
>Ga0196889_1000420_pt1 | contig 12767 bp, 15 predicted proteins | sample VirMetDEL_Nov_12_FD_166415 | JGI IMG/M metagenome (GOLD analysis project Ga0196889, IMG submission 166415) | Aqueous microbial communities from the Delaware River and Bay under freshwater to marine salinity gradient to study organic matter... | ecosystem: Environmental > Aquatic > Marine >...
AAAAAATTGTCTAGTATATCATCTATGCTTTTCATTCTATCAATACAATCACGCATATTCTTAATAAGATTAGATAAAGTTATGTCTTTTGTCCTGTATTGCTTTTTTAAATGGACGTGATTATCGATAGATTTGCTTTCAGTATCAAACTCATAACCATTTCCAACTGGACGAGCCTGATAGCCTACATCTCCTATGAATATAATCTTCATTGTATCGCCATATCTTTCAATAATCGTGTCTTGTTGAACTGCTGTCATCATACTCACTTCATCAATAAGTAGGACGGAACAATTATTTATACATCTAATCGCAATAGGGTTTTCGCATAAAAGTTTAGCCCAAGTCGCATATTTAAATCTGTCTCCAAATTCTTCTTGTTTAGATGCTAGTAGTTTATGGGTAGGAGCACAAAAACAAGTATTAACTAGTCCTGTATCTACCATATTACGATGTGTTTTACCTGTTCCTCCTGCTCCTGTGAATAATTCCACTCCATAATGTTTTCTCGGTATCCAACTCCAAGTTTCTTCAATCTCTTTGCTTCTACTACAAAATTTATTACCAAAATTTAATTTATCGAATGTATCCATCGGTTTTACTTGAAAAGTAGGTAATATATTTAAATCACCTAGATAATATATCCCATCAACATATATCGCAACAACATTATCAATATCTTTAAATTCTTCTAGTTGTGCTATTAACCCTAGTCTTTGATACGCATAAATGTAGCCTGATATTTGACATAAATTTCTACCTCCAGTTTTGGGAAGAACTACTGTTGCTGTGTTTTTTTTTCTTCTTTCTCTTACATCATATTTATTCTTGACTAATAATTTTTGATATTCGGGCGTCGCATCAATCGTCCAATCTACCGTTTTTTTATTAGAAGCCCATATTCCCGTAGTCAGAGCATAAAATGAACCTACTTTTTGGAGTTCTCCTTTTTGATTAATTTCTAATTTATTTAACCCCTTCTCACCAAAATTAAATTCCCCATTCATACCATACGCCCCTGCTACAATTTTATATTTAATTCCTCTATCCTTCGCCCAGTCTAATTCGGGTTTAGTATATACGCCGTTATATTGAAACATCTCTAATAAATAACATATTCTAGTTGTGTTCCCTTCGGGTATTTTAATATCCTTGATGTAGTAATAACCATTTCCCATTATCTCATTACACGCTCTAAAATCAGTTATTTTTTTTACGAACCCACAGTAATATTTACACGCCTTAAAGTTGTAATATGCCTTAATTTGGTCTATATGTTTGATGTTTAATTTACTCATATTGTTATATTCTTTGTCTATCTCCCAATATTTTTTCTGTTTTATGCTGTTATTTGTCATCGAACCTTCTTGAATAAATCTACATACATCGCTATCAATTAGCAAATCACATTTATCTAAATTATATTGCTCTTTCACCTCTTTTATGTAATCGCCAAGAGGGGTATTAATAATATAATTAGTTGATGTTGTTTTTATTTGTTTAATCTCATTATGGGTTTCCTTATAAATAAATGGTTCGTTTTCTTTAGTCAGATTAATAGCCATCTGTTTTAGTTCTTCTTGATTGTCAAGAACCACTTTTGTCATTTTCTTTCCCTTATCTGTCAAAATATGTAGATGGTTTATTGTTGAATTTAAGAAGTCAAAAACTTTCATCGGGTTTCCTGATTTACTCTTATATATCGTGTCGCTTAAGCCAAATAGGTTATGTCTAATAGTTATTTTGATATTTAAATCATCACATAATTTTTGAAGTTCAGTTTCAGGAATACCTGTTTTATGAGTTATTAAATATTTATTAATTTTATTTTTGATTGCCTTATATTTCTTCAATGGCGACGGCGTTAAATCTTCTTTTAAAAGCATCTCATCAATCCATTTTTCAACGGGACTAATAACACAGTGATTATATTTTACAGTCTTTTCTAAAAACACTTGTGGCTTATCATAAGTTTCTTCAAGGCTTTTCGTTATGGATATATATCCGCCTAAATTTTCTCCGTTATCGCCAATCCATATAGCGTCTATACTATCTTTTTTTAAATACCAATTCACGCTTTCGGCATCTCTTTTTCTCGCAAGTTTTAAGGCAGGATTTGCTCCTATATTAATCTCCTTTATTATTTCGTTCGCCCCATTTACATAACTGATAGTTAGAGGAATAGAAGACGTAATAATAACATCGATTACACGCTGGAGTATATCAAAATCGTTGTCAAAACTACCATTAACGGGAATTATAAGGTTGCTAAATGCTTGGTTCATTGTTCTATATTGTATATATATTATAATATAGAACTTTTAAATCAATTTTTTTTTTAAATAATAATATAAAATAAATAATATTATTTGCTAAATAAAACTTTTTAAAAAAAGTTAATAAAAGGAGGGGTTCGGGGCAAAAATGCTTCAGCGTCCGCTTTAGAACTTTGTTCCCTGATTACATAAAATTAATTTGTGGGGTTTTAATTGTTTTGGTTCTTTCAATTAAATTATCTGTTGTTCTTGCTCCACCCGCTACATCTGCACTTGCCTTTTTAACATTTCCTGATGCCCCTTTAACTGCCTTTGAAGCAGCATTAACGCCTACAAGGGCGGGTAATAATTCAGGGGCTAAAGCACCGACACCTGCTAAAACAATAGGGTTTCCTGTAATTTTATCAACGGTTGATGCTATTTTATTCACATTACCTGCCGCTTTTCCTACACCTACGGCAACCTTTTCAACGCCTCTTGCTCCTGATTGAACGCCTCTGACTATTTTACGCCCAAAATTACGGGGAATGTTGAACTTCTTAACCATTATATGATAAGCATATATTATTATTCTATTTCGGGTAGAATTAACTCGTCAAATCCCTTGAAAAAGCGTTGTGTATCTGTATTGATAAATAGCCATTGATGAGGCTTATCATATACCAGTTTAGATATTTTTAAAATATATTTATCATACCCTTCTACTAGTTCATCAAAAATAGCGGTTAATTCTGTTTTACTTGTTCTAAATATAAAAATATTAGTGAAAAGACGGCGGACTTCTTTTGGAACGCTGTAATAAGTTTGAGTAAGAAAATAAATAGATAATCTTAAATGCCTACGGTTCATAACTAGTTGTTTCATTAATTTCAATACTTCGGGGTTCTTCAATTTTGCTCCTAAATCGTCTATGATGATTACATTATTATAATCCTTATCTTCGCCTTGAACTTGTTCTAGAATACTGGTTAGGTTTTCTGCCGTCATATCATCGAACACTTGGTTTTTAGGCAACCCTTCAAATAAATTGTCCTTAAGTGAGGCAACCGAGTCGGGAGGCATCATTAGAAAAACATTATGGAAGCATTTTCTTAAGACTTTTTTTGATTGAAAGAAACTCACCAAGAGGGAAGTTTTGCCCGATTTTGGCTTCCCAATTAATAAATTTGTGCTGTGTTCGTTTAAGAACTTGGTTAATTCGTATTCATTTAATTTCTTATGTATGTCGCCATCACACAACATTTTTGGCGTTTCAAGCAACGGGGCTTTGTTTTTATTTATCGTTATAGACATATATATATATATATACTTTTAAAAAAAGTATAGCAAAAAAGGACTAGATATACTTTTAAAAAAAGTATAGCAAAAAAGGAGTAGTAAATATAATATATTGTTTATCATATTTAATGTGTTTTGCTCTACTTTTTTAAAAGTAGAATTAAGTGCGGAGGACGACTTGGTTATTCACTAAATCAATTTCAAAAACGGCATCGTAGTTCATAATCATTGTGATAGTGCTGTTTGCGTCGGTAGCACCTCCAAGACTTATGCGATATGTGATGGGACTATTTTGCGTGGAAATTCCCGTAAGCATTCCACTATCCAGTTTTTCCAGCGAAGTCCCGACGATAAATTTTGCGGGAATTTTGTAGGTAGAAGAACAATCAACATCATCAAAAGAAAATTCATATTTGTTAATAGAGTGGCTGTTGGTTCTATCAAAAACAGAACCTACCGCTCCCTTAAGATACATAAGGGCTTGGGCTCTAACAGCACTGTCTATAGGGCGTTGGGGATACTGGATACCTCCGATAACAAATGCATATGTTGTGTTAGCCTTAAGATTACAACTGTCAAAAAATGTTCCTGAAGTTGTAGCAGAAGTGCCGTTCAAGCAGAATACAGACTTACAAGAAGCATATCTCATATTATAAATCAATTCCTGTGAGCCTGAAGCGCCTGAAGTGAGGGTTTGACTAGAAGCACCGAAAGATTGGGATTTGATGGATAAAACGGGACCCATCGAACGAACCATATTTTCAACCTCATCGCCGAATACAATAACTTTGTAGTGTAGGGTTAGGTTAGATAAAGTCCAAGCAGTAGGCACGACTGCTGAAGTAAAAATATTGCTGATGCTATCAACAGTTAAATTAACTCTTACTTGGGGCATTGCGAACAAGGGAAGCAATTTTTCGCAGTTAGAAAGAACACAAGTAAGGGGAACAGCAAAAGTTAGGGCTTGGGCTACACCTACAAGTAGAGCACCGTCTAAATCTTCTAATGCTACTGTAGCGGTAGGGTCGCTACTTCCATACGCATAAGCACTCATCAATCCATATTTTTCTGAAACAGATAGGGTTAGATTTGTAAGCATTGTCATAACAGCATTATAAGAGTTTTGGCTGTCTATGGTTTGTGAGCCTACCTGAACGGTAAGATTATTAAAAGAAGAATAAGCGGGACAACCTCTCATTTGGGCGTTTCCAGCGGAGGCAACAGTTCCCTTATAGGCTAAAAATAGACTGTCGGGGATAAGAAAGCCTCTAGATATTAAATCAAAAGAAATTTGTGAGCCACTGGTGAAGGAAGAACCGCTGGTAGGATTAATGGCTACATCAATAACACGTGTGTTTTCGGGTAAAGCCGACATACCTTGTCCGTAATTAATAGCAGATGGAAGAGCAGACATTATAAGTTATATAAAGATAATAATTTTCAAACCTTTTGAAAAAGGTTAAACCAAAACAATAGGAGGGTTTTAGGGAACGTAGTTCCTTAAGTTTATTCTCCAGCCATTAATATCTCATCATCTGTCAATTCTTTTGGTTCAACTTTTGCCTCAACCTTTGGTTCAACCTTTTCAAAACCAAGAGTGTCTTTGACTAAAGATTGAATATGATGAATTTTAAATAAAAAAGTCATGCTCCAATCGATATTATTAAAATCTATTAAATTACCATTGTCATCTTGAATTTTAATATCGAACCCATTAAGCATTTTTTGGTGTAAAACGGAATGAATTTGTGAAACATTGCTGTATAAAATTAAGCCAAAATTACTAGCCGATATAGGGATTTCTACTAAAGTATTTGTATGCCCCCCCGAACCGCTATCAATATTTGTTATATTTATTTCCTTGCTTGATATTTTGAGTTTTAATGCCCCAAGTAAATTAACGGGATAAGACGGCGTTAGTGCTAAAGAAACGCTGGTATGGTTAATTCCTTCAATAAATCCAAGTAAATTAAACATCGTAGAAGTCGCAAAATAAAGGGTAAAATCTGCTACACTATCAGTAAAAGTAAATTTGCCTGAAACAGTAGAAAAATCTATCGTCGCTGTATTAATTCCATTGGCTATTAATTGATAAAGAAACTCTGTTCTTAAACTGGTTGTATTGTAATTTCCAGCCGTGATTGTTAGTAATGTGCCGTTCCAATCAAGGGTATTATTGTAGGCAGTTATGTTATAAAATGAAACGGGAATTTGAACCGACTCGACACTAAAGTCTATCCACGCATTAGATTTATCATTCGATATAATATTTTTTAGATTAAAAAACACATCGCTTTTCATTGAGCCGTTATTTAAAAACCCATCACGGGAATTAATATTAACTTGTCTAGTAGTTATCATTATATATACCTTTAGAAAAGGTATTCGCCAAAATCATATACTAAATAAGATACATAATATGTCATTTAGTTTTATTACCCTTTTTTCCACTTTTAAAAAAGTAGAGCAAAAGGAGGGTTTTAGGGAACGTAGTTCCTTAATTCTTAATAAGTTCTTCTGCCCTATCAATGTGGTATTTTTTCTGTTCCTCGCTTATATTCTTTTGAGTGCTTAATATGATGTGTGTCAGATAATTATCATCTGTAAGACTTTTGTGTAATTTGGTTAGCGACTTTCTCTCTTCTTCCTTCTTTGACATTGCTAAAATATAGTCCATTTATATATCTATCTACTTTTAAAAAAAGTAGAGCAAAATAACATAAATAAAAGGAGGGTTTTAGGGAACGTAGTTCCTTAAGGATTAAAAGGTTTCTTAAATGGACGCCCCGATAAAAGCGGAGTTTTCAACATATTTGGATTATCATTGCTTCTATCTCTTAATCTAATAGCAAGTCCTATTCTTCTTGGTTGTAATATCAACGGCTTCATTATATTATTATAGTATAAAATAAAATCAAATAGAAGACTTGAATATTTGTTGTAGAGGCTAAAATATTTAACATATAAAGTTGTAGAATGCTAATACAGTTATACGCATTATAAACGACAATACTAGTTCTTTTTAATAGATTATTAACACCGAAATTAATTAGACTTGAAATTCCTGTCTTCATCTTCCGTCTAAAAAAGATTTACAAAATTTCCATACCCGCTTCCTAAATTTATCTCTCTTAATTGCTCCCGACGCTAATAAATAATTGACATTCTTCTTAATATTCGCTTTTTCTACATCGGTTAATTTATCAAACACTAAATCCATCACTTCATAAAGCAATTCTAATTTATCGATGTGCGAACCTTTCGCTACATTATTCTCAATAAGATTACAAGCGTATTCAAGCATTGATATTTCATTTTTTCTACCCCTATGCTCGGGTAGAGCATTTAACGCATCTTGTAGCCGTTTCTTGACTTGTGCCTTTTTAATATCCGCTTTGATGAGGGAAGCCATTTATAACATATATTAATATAATAATTTTCAAACCTTTTATTTATGAAAGTTTGCTCTACTTTTCAATTTTATTTTTTAAATTTAATTTTGAAACACCATAATATATTTATCTATCTCGCTCATAAATTTATTATGATATGTTATATATTCTGTGTGTGTTTTGTTGTTTAAATGTATAGCATAATTGTTTATATTTATACACGAACACCCACAACAACAGTAAATAGACACTCTCATATATGGCGATATTTTACCTCTTTTATACTGCGGAGTTTCTAAATTTATACTTTTCCCATTCGTCGTCCATATATATTTACTAATTCTTATGCGTTCTATATCTGTTTTCAACATATCGTCGCTCTTTGTTTCATTTTTTAAACTTTCTACTGGTTGGACTATCAGTCTTATAGAAGGTTTAATTGTTTTTGATATATCAACTATCAACTTATATTCATTATTTATTTCGTCAATATTTTTAAGTGTTAAACCATTATCGGTTGCTAATTTTTTACATTCATTTATATACAAACTCAACCTCTTCTTATTTATTATCATATAACTCATTTTTATATTCATATATCTCAATTAGTTAAGTAGGTTTAGAACTCAATTTTTTTTTTAAATCTAAACCGCCGTTTGCGTCGTAGTTTTTGTTTTTTGTCTATATAGGTATAAAACATTTTTCCACTTTTAAAAAAGTAGAGCAAAAAGGAGGGTTTTAGTCGAAGACGCACCGTTGGTTTAGTCGAAGACGCACCGTTGGTTTAGTCGAAGACGCACCGTTGGTTTAGAACGTAGTTCCTTAAATTTGAACACCATTGAAATATAAAAGACAACTCCGCCCAGCATTGATGGGTGTTGGCCTGATTGATTGTGGGGCGGACGAGCCATTTGTATAATCCAGAGTTTTAGTTCCACCGTAATTTTGATTTGGATAAATAACTAGTCTATAAGCGGGCATTACAATATACAAGTCATCATTAATGGTGTAATTACACGAAACACTTGTTCCTGTATCAACAATTCCTGCTGATACATTGTTAGTATAAAAATCAGAAAAATTACCTATACTGTTAAATATTGGCGCCCAAAAATGAGATGCCCCAGAAGCATTACCATAATAGGCACCTGCTACAGCCCGAGGAAAACACACATTCGTTGATGCTGACGATTTTATGTAATTGGAGGCAATGTCAAATGAAGTAGAATTAATATTGATGTCTGTTATAGTAAAATTAGAAGTCGGGGCATTCAGACTAATACTTGAAGAGGTTATATTAACCCCCGCACCTTGAATAAGCACGTTATTCGTATTTGACTTTAACGTAAGCACACTGTCGGCAATTACATTTGTAGTATAACCCTGTAAAACAGCGAATGCTGGAAGACTGCCGATTGTTAATCTAGGGCGTGTCGTTAGAAAAACTAAATTAGTAGCAATATCCACATCAGCATTTAGAATTGATGCGTTATAGGTTTGACATTTCAATTCAGCATTAATCATATCAACTACACCACTATCAACGATTAAATCACTCGCATTTGAACCAAGTCGTAAAAAACCTGAGGTTAAATTTGCTCCCATAGTGACGCTACCTGTAGTTAAATTATTATACATTGTGACGGCAGTGGAATTAGACGATGATACTATAGTATCTAGATTACCCGCAGCAACACTATCAACATATTCTTTATTGGCTAGTTCAAAATTTATAGTAGGAACGTCTCTACATATTGGGGGCACATCTACGGTAAGCAATCCATCTCTACTTAAAGTAGCTCTACTTACTCCCGACTCGTCTAAAATTTCTAGGCAGTTTGTGATTAAACTGTTCCCTTTAATTTGTAATGCCTTGTTTGCCTGACTGATTGCTATCTGAGGTTGCGTAATAGAATTATCATATACATCTTGGAATGTCTCGGCAGGTTGGTTTGCTAAAACGAAGGCAGTCGTGGCGATATTATTAGTATTCGTTCCGCTAGGCAATGTAGGGGCTGTTCCGCTTGTGGTAATAACTAGCGTATCGCATATTAAATTTGTAGTGTCTATGCTGTCGGCATTTACGTCTTGTATCCCGAACATTGAACGCTTATTGTTATTGATTGATGACATCTAGTATAATATAACATTTTAAATTAAGGCAAACCTTTTAAGAAAAGGTTAAACCAAAACAATAGGAGGGTGTTAGGGCAAAAATGCTTCAGCGTCCGCTTTAGAACGTAGTTCCTTAAGCGTAATATTCAGTTTTACATTTTCTAAAGGTAATATATATGTGTCAGGCTAAATATGGAAATTTTAAACAAGACTTATTACTGGGGCAAAAATACGAAAAATTGGCTCAAATAGCGGTAATTGAATGGTTAAATCAAGGGTTAGAAGTAATAGAAGAGAGAAATGATAATTTATATGATTTTAAATTATCTAATGGTTCAACCTATGAAGTCAAATATGACAGAATGTGTTCGCAAACAGGTAATTTATATGTTGAAACACAATCTCATTCTAGAATGGCTGGATTATCTGTGTGTCAGGCAGACTATTATATTTTTGCTGTTGGCGAATTTAAAACCAAATTCTACATCATCAAGACTGATGAATTAAAACAGATGATTATTGATGATAAATATTTTAGAATACACAGTGATTACTCTAAAGTTGGATATTTATTTAAACTAGATGTCATTGCTAAAAATTGCCTCTGTATTTGAATAGTCATTTCTCCCATACAACAGATGCTAATATTTCTACCTTGCCTTAATAATTTAGTAGCCCTTGAATACGAAATTTCATAACCCTTATAAAAAAATACTAGATGGCTCATATACAAAAATCATATATTAAATAAGATACTTAATATCTCATTTAGTGCGTTTAATCCACTTTTAAAAAAGTAGAGCAAAAGGAGGGTTTTAGGGAACGTAGTTCCTTAAAGATTAATGATACATCAATATTATTATATAGTCAGTCATTGCTCCAGTATTTGGAACCCATAACACATTTGAATTCAGCAATTCCCTAAATTGAATGAAAAATGTTCCTGATTTTGGCAGGAGTGTTTGAATCCCGATATTGTAATCAACGCCAGTATTTACAGTGCTACTATTCGCATATTGGGAAGCGATAGCAACTCCTACCTGTTGATTAATTGCTGAACCTGTTGCTGTAATCTTATAATTATTAGAACCATTGATAATATCACTGTAGATTAACATTGGACTAGTTGTAACTGTATTCATTCCCTTTGTTTGTAAAATTGTTTTCATTATCATCTTGACATTAGGGTTCATATAAGGCAAATTAATATCATATTCAATATAGGATTTTGTGTTGATAATTCTACCATTTACTGAATTTAAAATGACATTAAAAGGGAGTGGCCTTGTGATTGCGGTTGTATTTATTATTTCCTTGTATTCGATAAATTGAATGTTTAAAATCCAATCAAAATCTCCACCATCTGTTGAAAAATTGGTGTTATTTGTTGTATTTTTTACAAACTGCATATTAAAGAAATTATTTGTAGGGCGACTTGATAAGTAAAGGGGAACTGTGTTATTCGTTTCAATATTTATCGATGTGAAAGTTGAATATAAATCTACAAGAGGAGCCCCTATGAAATTATTGGGGTAGTTTTGGATTGATGGATTCACAGTTGTAAAATTATTTGTTAAACCGCTAAACATACTAGAATAGAGAATGGGTATATCCAAATCGCCTGTTGTGAATGTAAAAAACCTTGATGAAAATGTTGTATTTACAATATAAGCAGTGTTATCTTTCAATATGTTTTTCCAGTCATAAAACCAATTTGAATTGTAATTATCTCCCGATTGCTGATTTCCGCTGATTAGATTTACTGATGCTATGCTCCTCATTTATATAATATATATATTATAATTCAGGGATTAATAGGAACAAATCTGATGCTTAATATCCCTGAAGGTATGAAATTACTTGGAATATGATTGTTCATTTGAGAACGTGTAGAGAGATACTTTATCTTAAATATGCTTCTATTAGGGATACTTGTAATGGTAAATGGTATATCATTAATAAATTTCCGACTTATAAGGACACTCTGTAATACTTTAAGATAGCCCTGAGTAATCAGATATGTTTGTCCTACTGTTGTTGGAGTGACGGTTGGGTATGGCATTTGCGTGTTATTAATTCCATCAAATAAATCAATCGTTAAAACTAAACCTCCTATAAAGCCATTAGCATTACTAGCAAAGTCGCTTATATATGCCATATACACGCTATATTCCTGTTGAGGTAATATATCCCAATTGAAATCAAAAGTTCCTGACATTCCTGCTGGTAGTGTTATATGGAATGTGAATTCATCGCTTTTACTCATTATATATATCTACTTTTATTAAAAAAGTAGAAAGAAGAGGTTCGGGGAATTCTTTCCCTGAATTATAATATAAATCTAATATACAATGAACCAGTTAAATATTTTAAAAGCCATCGTTCAATTTTTCAAGATTAAGGTAGCCGATTTGAATAAAATACCTGATGATACATTATTACAAATAGCGAATAAATTAGGGGTTAAATTACCTAAAACGACATTTAAGAAAAGAGTTGCCTTCCTTGTGAAAGCATTTAATGAATTTTCTAAAAAAAGAACCAAATTTCAAAAGAATTTAGCATCTGATACAACCGAAGAAATTTTCAACAAGGCATATAATACTAAAACGCCTTCTTCATTAGAGGGTGGAACTGGTAAGCCCGAAATAACCAAATATATACAACCAGCAATGGGATTACCGCCTACGCCTCAAGAGTTCCTAGTAAGCAATTTAACACAATCCATAAAAGAGGCAACGGATAAATCAGTGTCGGTAATTAAAGAAGCCAAATTATCAAAAGCAAAAGAAACAAAAGTGAATGAAATTGATAACTTGGCTAAAACATCACTAGGCACAAATGGTATAAATAAATTCTTAAATTCTCCCGCTAAATTGAATAAAATGGACGGATTTAAACAATTATCTCCCCAAATACAGAATTGGCTTAAATGGAAAAAGGGCGAAATAAAACAAGCGACATTTATCAATAATATTACTAAAATTGATAAACTAGATACGCTTAAGGAACTTGAAGAAGTAGAAGCCGAAGAAGCGGTTAATGATATGCCTGTGGAAGATGAAGGGGAAGGGGAAGACGAAGGGGAAGATACAAATCCTATCACTCAAGAAAATTTAGCGAATATTACTCCCTCACTAGGTAATCAACAGCAACGAATACCTGAACGAATATTCCCTGATATTTAAAACTACTTTTAAAAAAAGTAGAGCAAAAAATTAATATAGAGGAGGGTTTTAGGGCAAAAATGCTTCAGCATCCGCTTTAGAACGTAGTTCCTTAAACAAAAATATATTTAGAGGCTAAAGGAGCAACGGGTTTTTTCACTTCGGGCAGCACATTTTCATTAACCGATTCAACCTGCTTGTTTTGCTTCAATTGTTTTTTTTTAATAGCCACCGCTTTTTTTATGATAACTGCCTGATGTTGCTTATCATATTCCGCTTGTAATTGTGCCTTCAATAATTGTGTTTCCGCCAACTTCTTTTTACGTGCATCTTGTGCCTTACTCATATCTTTTGTGATACCAGCATCGGCTCTCTTTTTTCGGGGCTTCTTTTGGCTCATTTCTGCTATTGCCTGTTCTAGTCTAGAAATTTCCGCTTCATCTCCTGCCTCTTCTTCTATAGGCGAATTGTTTTTTATTATTTCCGCCACTTTTTTATAATTGATATTTACATTCTTTTTCAAGGGCTTATTTTTAGCC
>Ga0196889_1000421_pt1 | contig 12750 bp, 11 predicted proteins | sample VirMetDEL_Nov_12_FD_166415 | JGI IMG/M metagenome (GOLD analysis project Ga0196889, IMG submission 166415) | Aqueous microbial communities from the Delaware River and Bay under freshwater to marine salinity gradient to study organic matter... | ecosystem: Environmental > Aquatic > Marine >...
GTTAGCAAAAGTTAGTAACTTTTCTTGGAAACTAGGCAACGACCTAAGCTACGATATAGTACTAGACCTAATCTCAGTAGGAGATATTATAGATTCTCTAAAAATGAATATCGGCGGCAAGGGGCTAACCTCTGAAACGCTTCCTAACATAATAGTAGATCAAGGAATCCAAAACACAGCATCAATTCAACTTGCAGCTAACGTTTCCGCATTTAACAGTTTTCTATATGAGTTAATTTCAGAAACCACTACCAAAGAAGCAACACAAGGTAACATTAGTAAAAGCACTCAAGCACAACTTGAACGGCTCGACCAAGCGAGAGGAGTAATAGGGCTTGTAGGGCCAATACAGGATGCGTACCTGCCCGCTTTAGAAGCGTTTAGAGAAGCGTACTACACTCCCTGGGAGGACATGCGAAACCTACTACTACAGACCCCGTATATTAACTACGAAGGAAACCTATACCGAGAGACCGTACTACGTTGGTTCGGAAGCCAGGAAAAGCTCTTAGAAATTGCAGCTAAAAGTCGCACCATAACCCCGAATACACAACGTTTACAATTTTACAACAACCTTAACTTAACCATTATAGATAACCCTGATACAACCACCTCCAATATCTTTAAGTACACCTTAATTAGTAACCCAAATACCGCCAGTAGAGTAGGTACAAACTATGAGAGTCTCTCACAAGGGCTCAATGAACTGCAAAGGGTAATAACACAACTAACTCCTATAAATACTGCCACGGTTTCTAATATCGAACTCATAGAATACCTAGATTCCCAAAAAGCCTCCCCTGCAACAGTACTAAGACAGGTATTACGTACAGGATTTCTTGACGGAGTAGGTGGCAAATACGCAGTAGAAGGTACAAAGATTAAATCGGATCTGTCATTTATACAGGAAGCAATAAGCCAAGACAGTGACCCTGCCACAGCAAGTGTAGTACTCACCCCAAGAGAGAATTAAAATATAGGATATGGGAGAATATAAGACTTTTATAGGTAACATAAGAACTTCGGATTTCGGAGGATTCAATTCTATTGAATACGCTAACGGTGGATTAGAAACCTACTTATCTTTTCAAGCGCTTTTGAAATGGGTAGGAGAGTATGTAAACCTCTTCTCAGAAGGAGAAGAAGTACTAAAAGTAGACTGGGAGTCGGATAAACCGATGTTCATGTACTCGACTTCTATCTCCTGCAACTTGCAGAAATGCTATATTAAGAACCCCTACCTAAGAACTACTTCTGGAACCTTTAATACATTCTCTAAAGCCGATATAGGACCTTTTAACAGTATTCAACGTTTTGCAGATCGGAAGTACACTACTTTGAATGAAGCACTAAAGAAAGAAGCGGGAGTAGTAAGGGATATTTCAATATACCCGACCCTTGGCAATATAAATTACATATACCTTAACGTAGCATATCTTTCCAAAGTTCTAATAGAGAACACAGGGAAAGCAGATAATAAAATAACAGTAAGACAGTACCTGCAGGATATATGCGACGGAGTTAGTAAAGCCCTAGGAAGCATCAACGACTTGCAAGTCATCTCAGACGTAGACAGCGGAGTAGAGGTTCTAACTATTATAGATTACGAACAAAAACGAATCAAAGGACTTACAAATACTTCTGAGAACATAACTACTTTTAAAGCTCAAGGCCTGGGCAGCATGCTAACAAGCATTTCAGCTCAAAGTAGTATCACTCCGGACCTAGCTACCATGATCTCAGTAGGAGCTCAAGCTCAAGGTCAAACAGTTGGAGAGGAAGCTATATCTTTTAGTATATTGAGTTCTGGCCTGAAAGATAGCATATACCCAACTAAACAGATTGGAAAAGAGAAGCAAGAGGTTATAGACAATACGAAAGCAGAAAACGCTACTAAGAGAAGAGATCAAATACAATCCGATTACCGAACAGCTTTAGGAGTATACCTTAAGTTAATAAACAACCAGACCCCGGTAGATGGAAGTATATTCTCTCCTGTAAACCTCGGACAGTCAGACGATGCTAATCAGGAAAACACCGCGGTAGAACTATATAAAGCATGTTTAGCAAGATTTACAGAGACAGGTCAAACCTCAACAGCTTTTATTCCGATAAAACTAGACTTCACCCTTTTAGGCTTAGGAGGGATGAAAATATTTCAGAAATTTAGAATAACAAACGACGTACTTCCGCTGTCTTATAAAGACACCTATGAATTTATAATCACTGGACTAAGTCATACAGTAAATGCTTCCAAGTGGGAAACAAGTATATCCGCAGTAATAACAATCCCAGAGAAGAAAGTGCAAACTGTTGAGAACGCTTTAAAGCCCTTTAGTGTTTTTGTAGAAGAACTAGCACCGCCTTCTACCTTCTCCGGAGTACTTGCTATAAGATCTGCAAAGACCTCTATAAAGTGTAATACTATCACGAAGAATGTAACTAAGTTTGAGGAAGTTCTTGCATTAGTTATAGATAACTTAGAAGGAGCTTACTCTAAAGGAGGATTAGATGCAGGTAGTGCAAACAGCGGAGAGACACTCTGGGGACTGGATAGGAAAAATCATACAGGAACGTATGATACTGCTTTTTGGCAACTTGTAGATAGAGAGGATAAGTCAAGGTGGAACAACAATACATACCCAAAACCAAAAGATAAACCCGTACTGTACGATTCCTACAAAACTATAATCAAAGCAGATTACGACTCTTTTAAGAAACTATATCTAAAAAACACAGAGATAGCAAATCTAATAGAATCAGACGGAAGACTCTATTTTAATATGATCTATGCTGTATACAACGGGCAAGGCTGGTTTAAAGGTTTTAGTAAAGTGTTAGAAGATGCATACCTTTCAGGGAAAACAACAAGTGATGCCTTGGTAGAGGAAATTGTTAACGAAAGAGTAGCAGGAGGAGCCACAGCATTTAGGAATATCGGAGGGAACAACCTAAACACCGTCAGCGCTACCTTGATAGCAAACACAGGAGTCGACATCGAAAAAATGGTAGGTATGGGCCCGGACTGCGAAGTCGTACAGGCAGTAGCAACAGCAAATACCACTTACATTCCAACAACCTACGGAATAAGACAAAACCCAGAGTATAAAGGACCAGTTAGATAATATGTATTACCCTAAATCTAAAATAGTATCAGACCAGTACACAAATGGAAATGAACTAGTGTACCGTACATCAAAAAAACCATACACCGGAAAATACCACATACTTGCAAATGGAAAATTATACACAGGAACAAACGCTGCTGATGGTGTACCGCAAGAGCTAGTATATACAGCCCTCAACGACTACTTAGAAGAAGGAAATACTCTTAACACCGCAACAAACACTTATTACGACAGTATACGTAGGCAGCAAAACATAACTCCTCCAATGGTAGAGCTATTAGAGCCTAAATACACTCAACCAACAGTAAAATATCCAGTACTTACCCGGTACTTCCTGAGAAGAACGAACAATGCAATCTTTACAGAGGTTTCTTTAGAAGATTATACTGCTATAAAAAATAAAGATAAAAAGTATAATTGGGGAATTTACATACCTTTTGAACTACCCTGGTCAACCTCCGGAGCATATATTAAGGGGACGAATGAACGTATGGTCTTATTAACAGAACAGCGGTATAAAGTCTATGGATTTACTCAATACATTACAAACTATACTGAATTCTCAATCTAAGTTGTACCTCTTACTAGCTTTCCTTATATTATAGGAAAGGTTATGTTTTGGTTAATAGAGACACAAGAGCAGTTCGAAGATCTAAAAGATCATAAGTTAGAGAATATTATAGCTATTCCTATACAGAGACATCTCGAACTACATCCCGCTATCTATACTCCTCTGTGTTTATATGTAAGAGATGTAGATACAAAAGAAGGATACCTCCTAAACTTCTTTCACAGTGAAGCATTAAAAATAGAATATACTCAAGTCAGAGAATGGATAGCGACCATCCAGAAAGTATACACTCCGGATAGAAAGGTATTTAACTACTTCTACCACGGGCAAAATACATATTCCCTACCTACTACTAAAGAAGAAAACACTCAAGCACTAAACTACTTCTCAAGAAGGTACTACAACGATCCGGAACTAAGTAATATCATACCAATTGTAAAGCATTTCGAACATTGTCAAAAAGTATCCGAAGAACATCTTAAAGACATATCCGACTATGTACCTAATGAATTCCGAAAAACAGTAGAAGATATATTTTGGGTTATAGAAAGAAACGGCTTAAAGGTAAGTGATACACTAGAGGAGTACTTTAACATAGAGAGACCCTTTCTATCACTTGTAAACCAGCATATATTAACACAGTACAACCTCAATAATACAACAGGAAGACCTTCCAACCATTTTAACCATATAAACTTCGCAGCATTGAATAAAGACAATGGGTGTAGAAGTGTTTTTGTGCCGAGAAATGACCTACTGATGGAGATAGATTTAGTAGCTTATCACCCTACTCTGATCTCAAAATTAGTAAAGTATGAATCTGCAACGGGAGATATTTATGAAGATTTTGGACAGGTGTATGGAATGGATAGAGACGAAGCAAAGAAGCTGGTATTTAAGCAACTATACGGGAACGTCTTTGAACAGTATAAGGATTTTGAGTTCTTTAAACTTACAACTGCCTATATAGATGAACTATGGACGAAGTTTCAAAAGCAAGGATATATCGACGGAGTAGATGAGAGGTATAGATTCTACAGGAAAGATTTAACTAATATGAATCCGCAGAAACTATTCAACTACATAATACAAAATTATGAAACTGTAAGTAATGTTGGTTTATTGCAGAAAATACTCTATCTTCTGGAAGATAAAAAGTCTAAGATAGTACTGTATACATATGATGCAATACTCTTAGATTTAGCAAAAGAAGATAAAGATATCCTACGTAAAATAGTAGGAGTCTTTGAAGAAGAAAATTTAAAAATAACGATAAATGTTGGAAAAAGATACGATTCTTTACAGCCCTTTTGATATGTATGATATAGATACTATAGAGAGTCAAGAGATGTTGAAGAATAAATTACTGTGTACGTTTGTACCTACCGAGGAGATAGATTACTTTATAGCAGATCTAACATCCAAACACACAATACTTTACAATAAAATCTTCATATTAGAAATAAAAGATTCAGACGAAGTAGCCTGTACCTATAATCTAGATGAAATGAATATAGATAGTATTCCTCCGAATACAATACTAGTGCATAGGAAAAAAGAGTCAAATTCTCTGTATACGATTAACGCTTTAAATGAGGTAATTAAAAAACTAAACGGGGGAGTGGTGGACACCCGTTTTAGAGTAAACTGGCAGCACTATAGAAATACAGTGCTGCTGACTACTCAAGGAGACCTTAGAGTACTCCGTACAAGAATTTCCCGAATCATTTCATTATAACTTTCTTAGTTTTTTTCTTAGTTTTTAATACTTAGGGTATATTTATATTAAAGATGGGACGTATAAAAAAACACCTTTCAGAAGAGCAAAAAAAAGAAGCTCAGAGGAAATGGTCTCAGAAATATTACCTAAAGAATAAAGAGAGAATTGATGAAAAAGCAAAAGATAGGTACCGAAAAAATAATTGGGATCTATAAAATAGTATCCCCCACAGGTAAAGTATACGTAGGGCAATCCGCAGACATACATAAACGGTGGAAACAGTATGGGAATCATTTTTTTAAAAAGCAATACAAGCTTTACTACTCCATACAGAAGTACGGGTACGACAACCACACTTTTATGATTGTTGAACAATGTGAAAAAACAGAATTAAATAGGCAAGAGAGATTTTGGCAAGATTACTATAACGTACTGGAGGAAGGGCTAAACCTCGCCTTAACAAACACAGATGAAAAGCCGAAACAACACTCAAAAGAGACCAGAAATAAGATAAGTGAAGCACAGAAAGGAAAAACACTTACAGAGGAACATAAAAAAAACCTATCTGAAGCAAGACTAAAGCTACCGGATATAATAAAAAAAGCGAACGGATACGCTAACGCAGGTAGAAAAGTCTCTGAAGATACTAAAAGTAGAATATCAAACACGATGAAGGGAATACAAAGATCAGAAGATACTAAGCAGAAGATGAGGAAACCTAAGAGTATAACTCATAAGAACAACATAAGCAAGGCCAAGCAAGGAAAGCCGAGCTTAATAAAGGGAATGCTAGATAAAGTGGTAATCTGCCCGTACTGTAAAAAACAAGGAGGGAACAGCGGGATGAAGAGGTGGCATTTCGATAACTGTAAATTAAAGTTGCTAACAAGCAACAAAGTTACTATATTAAGGTATTAAGTTATAAAAATGAACGTAAGTGAAATCAAAGCAAAGCTACAAGCTCTGCAAACCCAGAACAGCGCCCAGTCGACAGGGTCAAGGAAAAACAACTTCTACAAACCGAGTGTAGGTAAGGAAGTTATTCGAGTAGTGCCGTCAAAATTCAACAAATCAAATCCATTTTCGGAATTAATGTTCCATTACGGGATTCACAAATTCCCTATCATCTCACCAATCAACTTCGGAGATAAAGATCCAATAGTTGAGTTTGTTGCTAAATTAAGAGAAGCAGGAGGCCAAGAGAATTGGAGACTTGCTAGAAAATTAGAACCTAAAATGAGAGTATTTGCTCCGGTAATCGTAAGAGGTAAAGAAGACGAAGGAGTAAAGCTATGGGGATTCGGAAAAGAGATCTACATGGAACTATTGTCAATGGTTGAAGATGAGGACATAGGAGATTTTACTGATATCATCACAGGTAGGGATTTAACTCTAACTACTATAGATGCTGCTACAACAGGAACAGGTTATGCTAAGACAACCATTAGAGCAAGAACAGCTGAAACCACTTTAACGGAAGATGCAGCATTGCTTAAAACACTTTTAGAGGATCAACCAAATCCACCGGAAACATTTACTAGAATGGAATTCGATGACATGAAAAAAGTACTTCATGATTATCTAGCTCCAGAAGAAGATGCAGAAGAAGATGTACCAGCTCCAATGGTAGCATTTGATACCCCTTCATCACCAACAAACAAGTTCTCTCTAGAGAACTCAGGAAAGAAAGCAGAGTCAAAAGCTGATAAGTTCGATAGTTTATTTGAAGACGACGCTTTACCTTTCTAAGATAACCGATGGCGAAAAGACAAAGCAAATCACTAACAGAAGCTGTCTCTGCAGAGCTTAAGAAAGGTTTTAACCTAAGTAAGTTCAAAGAACAGAAATTGCTGAGTAAGAATGTTCGCTTCAAAGACCAAAAATGGATCCCATTATCCCCGGCATTTCAAGAGGTAACCTCTATCCCGGGGATCCCAATGGGACACATAGTCATGTTGAGAGGCCATTCGGATACAGGTAAATCTACTGCACTACTAGAAGCAGCAGTATCTGCACAGAAAGCAGGAATACTTCCAGTATTCATCACTACAGAGATGAAATGGAACTGGGAGCATGCCGTACAGATGGGCTTACAGGTAGAGCAGACAGTAGACGAAGAGACTGGAGAAGTCTTAGACTATGGAGGATTCTTTATCTATGTAGACAGAGAGACGATACATACTATCGAAGACGTATCAGCCTTCATACTAGATCTAGTAGATGAACAGAAGAAAGGAGCATTACCTTATGACTTACTTTTCTTATGGGATTCAATCGGATCTGTACCTTGCGAACTATCAGTACGTTCTAATAAGAACAATAATGAATGGAATGCAGGAGCAATGTCTACGCAATTCGGTAACGGAGTAAATCAACGTATCGTAATGTCAAGAAAAGAGTCTTCACCTTTTACTAATACGTTAGTAGTTGTAAATAAGGTATGGACGCAGAAAGCAGAGTCGCCAATGGGACAACCGAAACTTATGAATAAGGGAGGTTTTGCTATGTGGTACGACGCAACGTTTGTAATCACTTTCGGAAACATTATGAATGCAGGAACATCTAAGATTAAAGCAATTAAAGATGGAAAGCAGGTAGAGTTCGCTAAAAGAACAAATCTTCAAATAGATAAGAATCATATCAACGGTATAACAACTAGGGGTAAGATTATTATGACCCCTCACGGTTTTATTATGGATGAAGATAAAGATCTTAAGAACTACAAAACAGCACATGCATCTGAATGGGCAGCAATACTTGGAGGAGGAGACTTCGACATAGTAGTAGAAGCACCAGAGGAAGGAGATACTACACCTATACCGACTGAAAACGATCCAGGATAGAATTAAACTCTAAATTAAATCGAAAGGCCCTTGCTTATGCAGGGGTTTTTTATTATCTTTAAGTATGTCAACCAATCTAAGAGCTCTTCTTGCTACTGTTACAGAGCATGAAACCTCCCCTGTAGTAGAGCAGGAATTTCATTCACGGGTGCTAATGATAGATGCTCTTAATCTATTCTTTAGAAACTTTGCTACAATTAACTTCTTAAATAAAGAAGGAGTCCCTATTGGAGGTATGGCTGGATTTATACGATCACTAGGATCCTTAATACAGTTAGTACAGCCGACAGGAGTCTATGTAATATTCGATGGAGTAGGATCTTCTAACAATAGAAAAAACCTGCTACCGGAGTATAAGTCAAATAGAGGGATAACCAGGATAACAAACTGGGACACCTATGATAATATTGAAGAAGAAGGAGAGTCTAAAGTAGATCAGATAACACGTTTAATCCATTATTTGCAATGCCTACCTGTAAAGACAGGAATGATAGATAAAGCAGAAGCTGACGATATGATAGCTTACATGGCAAACACCCTCCCCCATACTCACAACTCAGACGTAATAATAGTATCCTCAGACAAAGACTATTTGCAGCTAGTTAGCAACAAAGTAACAGTTTATAGGCCGATAGGTAAGAAATTCTACAAACAGAAAGAAGTATCAGAGGAATTCGGAATACATTCAGACAACTTTATACTATATAAAACTCTACTAGGAGATAAATCAGATGCGATATCAGGAATTAAAGGATTAGGTCCGAAAACACTTCTAAAGAGGTTTCCGGAATTAGTAAAACATTCCCTAACCCTAGAAGACATCTTCGAGATATCAGAAGCTAAATTAACACAGCATAAAATCTATGCTCAAATACTACAAGGGGAACAGACTATAAGAAACTCCTATAAGTTAATGGACCTCCGAAACCCTATATTAGATGATAGACAGATAAAATATATCCAAGAGCTGATAGAGGAGGAGAATAATCCATTTCATAGAAAAGAATTCCTAGAGATGTACCACCAGGACGGAGTAGACCATTTTATAAAAAATATAGAAGGCTGGATAACTGATACGTTTTTCAAGTTGGGAAACCTGAAATAAGATCGTATATTACAGGTATAAGAGAAATAAGTTATATTAATTAAACAGTTATAAAAAAATTAAAATTTTGACGTTAAAATCCTTGAGCGACTACGGTCCGGCATTCCAAGTAAAGACATTAGGAGCTTTACTAACGAGAAAAGAGTTCTTACAAAATATATACGACGTTCTAACAGACGAACATTTCCCTAACCCGGCTCATAAGTGGATCATAAATGAGATATTAAGATACTGGCATAAGTATCATACAGTAATCTCTATGGAGACCTTAACTATTGAAGTAAAGAGGTTAGATAATGAAATCTTAAAGACTTCAATTAGAGAGCAACTCAAAGAAGCTTATAAGCACTCAGACGACGAGTTACAGTACGTAGAAGAAGAGTTCACTGCCTTCTGTAAAAATCAGCAGTTAAAATCGGCTCTACTTAGCTCTGTAGATATGTTAAACTCTGGAGAGTATGATACGATTAGAATCCTTATTGATAATGCATTAAAAGCAGGAGCTGATAGAAATATCGGACACGAATACAATAAAGACGTAGAAACCAGATATAGAAAAGATTCTAGACCTACAATACCTACTCCATGGCCGGAACTTAACACGTTAATGCAAGGTGGATTCGGACCAGGTGATCTAGGTATAATCTTCGGTAATCCAGGTGGAGGTAAGTCTTGGATGATGGTTGCTATGGCAGCGCATGCTGTTAAAATGGGATACAATGTAGTTTACTATACTTTAGAGTTGGGAGAAGATTATGTAGGTAAGAGGTTTGATTGTTACCTAACAGGAATAGGAATAGAGCATATCGGAGACCATAGAGCTAAGATTGATAAGATGGTAGAAGAACTAAGCGGAAACCTTATCATAAAAGAATACCCACCGAAAATGGCTTCAGTCTCAACTATAAGAGCTCATTTACAAAAATGTGTTGACTCAGAACTTAAGCCGGACTTAGTAATTATAGATTATATCGACTACTTAAGAGGAACGTCTAATAAGTTTGCTGAAAGGAAAGATGAGATAGATGACGTATATGTTGCATGTAAAGGATTAGCTAAAGAGCTTAAGATTCCAATCATCTCTCCTTCGCAAGTAAATAGAATGGGAGCTAAGGACGATGTTATCGAAGGCGATAAAGCAGCAGGATCTTATGACAAGATAATGGTATCAGACTTCTGCATGTCTCTTTCAAGAAAGAAAGAGGATAAAGTAAACGGAACCGGTAGAGTTCATATTATGAAAAACCGATACGGAATGGACGGAATGACTTTCGGAGCATTAGTTGATACAAATACCGGTCATATTAAACTCACAGAGGATGTACCAACCTACGATGACTTCCCCGCCGCTAACGGAACATCCGGTTCTAAGACGTTTAATTTAATGGATAGCTTTGATAAAAAAGTCCTTGCGGAAAAATTCTCACAACTTTCCACGTTTTCTCAATAGAAAACCTACTTTTCTTTAAAAATCACATAGTTATTATATACAATTTAAAATCAAATATAAATGGACATCAGTCAAAAAATTCTATCAGACATTACAGTTTTCCTAAAGTACGCTAAATACACTCCAGAGCTTAACAGGCGAGAGGTATGGACCGAACTTGTAGACAGAAACAAAGCTATGCACTTGAAAAAGTACCCTCAATTAGCAGAAGAAATTGAAAGCACCTACAAATTCGTATACGACAAGAAGATACTCCCGTCAATGAGATCTATGCAGTTCGCAGGGAAGCCTATTGAAATTAGCCCTAACCGTATTTACAATTGTGCATATGCACCAGTAGACGATTGGAGAACATTCGGAGAGATTATGTTCTTACTTCTAGGAGGGACTGGAATTGGATTCTCAGTACAGAAGCACCATGTAGCGAAACTACCTGAGATAAGAAAACCAAATGCTTCTAAATTTAGAAGATACCTAATTAGCGATTCGATAGAAGGATGGGCAGATGCAGTAAAAGCATTAATGAAATCTCACTTCCAAGGGGGATCTACTTTGAGATTTGACTATTCAGATATTAGACCTAAAGGAGCAGCATTAATAACTTCAGGCGGAAAAGCACCAGGACCTCAGCCGTTGAAAGAATGTCTTGTAAAAGTACAAGGAATCTTAGACCGCAAGGAGGATGGAGATAGATTAGAGCCGATAGAAGTTCACGATATAGTTTGCCATATTGCTGACGCAGTATTAGCAGGAGGTATTAGAAGAGCAGCATTAATATCATTATTCTCAGCAGACGACGAAGAAATGATCTCTTGTAAGTCTGGAAACTGGTGGGAGTTAAATCCACAGAGAGGGAGAGCTAATAACTCTGCAGCATTACTACGAAGAAAAGTAACAAAAGAGTACTTCTTAGATCTATGGAATAGAGTAAAAGCTTCAGGAGCTGGAGAGCCGGGTATTTACTTTACTAACGATAAAGATTGGGGAACTAATCCATGTTGTGAAATTGCTCTTAGACCTTACCAATTCTGTAACTTATGTGAAGTAAATGTAAGTAACGTAGAGAGTCAAGAAGAGCTAAACGAAAGAGTAAAAGCAGCAGCATTCCTAGGAACACTTCAAGCAGGCTACTCAGACTTCCATTACTTAAGAGAAGTATGGAGACGTACAACAGAGAAAGATGCATTAATCGGAGTATCTATGACAGGTATTGGTTCTGGAGCAGTTTTAAAGCTAAATACAACTGAAGCAGCAGAAATAGCTAACCAAGAGAATATTAGGGTTGCTGAGCTGATCGGAATAAACAAAGCGGCTCGTGTAACTACTGTAAAGCCTGCAGGGACAACCTCTCTGACACTAGGGACATCATCAGGAATACACGCTTGGCATAACGATTTCTACTTGAGAAGAATAAGAGTAGGTAAAAACGAATCTCTATACGGATATCTAGCACAGAATCATCCTACATTAGTAGAAGATGAATTCTTTAGACCTCATGATACTGCGGTAATTACGATACCTCAAAAAGCACCAGCAGGAGCGATACTCAGAACTGAAAGTGCATTTGACTTATTAGAGAGAGTTAAAAAGATTTCGATGGAATGGGTTAAACCTGGACATGGAAACGGAAGCAACTCCCATAACGTATCAGCAACCATTTCTATTAAAGACGAAGAATGGGATGCAGTAGCAGAATGGATGTGGAAAGAACGTAAACATTATAATGGCTTGTCAGTCTTACCTCATATCGGGCACACCTACAAGCAAAGTCCGTTTGAAGACTGTACTGAAGAAGAGTATGAAGGGTTAATGAAAACTCTAGTAGATGTTGACTTGTCTAAAGTAGTAGAGATAGAGGACATGACAGACCTAGCAGGCGAGGTAGCGTGCGCAGGTGGAGCCTGTGAGATTGCATAATGAATACTCTAAACAG
>Ga0196889_1000422_pt1 | contig 12692 bp, 3 predicted proteins | sample VirMetDEL_Nov_12_FD_166415 | JGI IMG/M metagenome (GOLD analysis project Ga0196889, IMG submission 166415) | Aqueous microbial communities from the Delaware River and Bay under freshwater to marine salinity gradient to study organic matter... | ecosystem: Environmental > Aquatic > Marine >...
GTTCCATTGTTGTTTGTAAAAGGTAAATCACTTACAAACCCTCTACTAACTATTTGCGTACCACTTGCATCTGCATATATAATTTGAGACCCTGTTGGTATAGTTGTGCCTTCATTATTTTGTGTGCCGTAAACTATAAAATTGTTGGTACCACTATATAATATATAATTTATATCAGCATTTATAACAGTTGCTGGTGTACCTGTAAATGTAATACCATTACCCGCTGTATATGTTGTATTAGTAGCTGCAAAATTGAATACACCTGTTGATGGTTCTGATATTGTAACATTTGTTCCAGATTGTAATGTAATATCTCCAGTCCTGTACGAACCAGAATCTTCTCTTATTCTTGTTATTGTATTTGTGTCTGCAGAACTTATAGTAACATCTCCAGTTCCGCCCGAAGGAGATATTGTTATGTTTGTTGATGCAATTATTTTAGATACACCTTGTGTATTTATAGCGTCTATTGTTATAGTTCCATCTGGATTTGAAGTGGTTGAACAGTTTGTTCCACCTAATATTTCTAACGTATCACCATTACTTATAGTAGTTGTTGCTGTGTTAGTGTCAGCTGATACTGTAAAACTATTCATTGTTCCAGCACTAATTTTTGTTCTAATAGTTCCGGCCGTTACATTAGCATTACCAAATGACATATTTCCTTGAGCATCATCTACTATTATAGCTGGTAAACCTGTATCACCATTTGAGTTTGTTATAGTAATATTATTATTAGAGGCACTAGATATAGTTATTCCAGCTCCATCAGCAAAAGTAACTGTACCAGCAGCTGTGCTAGTACTAGTGTCATTTAATGTTATTACTTTTCCAGCACTTGTAAGAGTATATGTATTATTAGGTCCAGTAGAATCATCTCTCCAAGCTGGATCACCATTAGCATCTGTTTTCCAAACTTTATCAGCAACAGCACCCGGAGCAGCTACGTAACCAGCAACTGTTTTTGTGTTTGCATTCCAAGTGTTGGTAGCATCAAAAGTAATTCCAGTACCACTATCTCTAGTTATTGTCATGTTACTACCACCAGTTAAAGTTACATCATCATTACTACCTGTGCTAGGATCTAAGCGTAAAGCCGGATCATCATTACTAGCAGGGTTACCTGTTTGTACGGCTAAAAAGTCGTATGTTGTATTATCATTATCAGCCGCTATAGTTAAAGAATTTGCTGCTCTTGTGAAAGTAACATTAGAGCCTTCTTTAAATACCATAGTGTCTTGTGCTGTTCCATCTGCTGATAAAACTAAATTATAATTAGCAGCAACACTTCCATCGGCAGCACCAGCTAAATCATATGTTGTGTTTGTTGTTGTATCTGGCGATGTTAATGTCATTATAAAATTACCATCACTATTAGGATCTGTTAATACTGTGCCTAAAGGTCCTGTTGCTGTAACAAATTTTATTGAATCACCGCTTGTTACTGAACTTGATCCTTGATTTGCTGCATTATCTTTTACGGTCCAATCATATGTTCCACCACTTGACCAAGGCACGTTAACAACCATTTTTCTATCAGCAGCAGTAGAATTATTATCTAATTGAACAGCGTAAAATCTATTCGAAGGAGGAGAAGCGGCTAAACCTTGAGTATTAGCATCTGCAGCTGTTGTATCTATTTTAGCACTAAATTCAAAAGAACTTAAATCTAGACCTGCTCCTGCTGTATACGTATTTTGAGTGTTTGTATCGGGTGAGGTAAGCGTCATTATATAAGGATCAGTTGTGCTACCAGCACCTGTAAGTGCCGTGCCTAATGCTCCTGTTGCTGTAACAAACTTTAAATACTTATCGTCATCAACCATTTTATCTGCATCAGCAGAATCTCTTACATACCAAGTTGTATTTTCTTGAGTGTCTGTGGCTGCAATAGTAAAGTTGTTTTCGTCAGTGTATGTAAAAGTTATATTAGCACCTTTAACTATTTTTATATCTTGTGTTCCGCTTCCTGCACCACTTAAAACTTTTCTTAATATTATGTCGTTTGTCGATTGTTGCCAAGAGTTTGTATATATATTCTGTGTATTAGTATCTGTAGTATAAGCAGGCACCGCCCAAGTATTGTTTTTTGTTAAGAATCTTTGTGATGTACCAGTATTGTTTCCATCAGGAGCACTTAGATCAGCTGTAACTGTTACAGCGCCTGTTGTTGCGTTATTAGGTGTTAAATCAATAAAAGTACCATCAGTTGTTGTTAAACTAGTTACACCTGCGTTTGTAGCAGGTACTCTAGTCCAAGCAGTACCATCATAAACCGCCCAATCTCCTAAAGCCCACGTGCTAGGTGGATTTGATCCACCATTTGGATATGCAGTTCCAGCAACATCACATATCCATAAAAACCCTGCACCTTTATTAGCACCTTGTGTTAAATCTGGATTACCACCACCACCACCTGAAGCATCCCAAGTTCCTTTAAACTGTAGACCAGTAGGTATTGATCCCCAAGATCCATCACCTTTTAAATATGTTGTAGCTGTTCCACCCGCGGGTACGTAACCTATATTACTACCACCATCATATTCAAACGATGTTAATGTTAATTCTCTATTTGCTATGCTTTCTGAAAGTGGTGCACCTGTTGATGTTCCCGTAGCTAAAGTAACTCCAGTTACACCAGTATCTGTATCTGTACCAGTTAATGTTATAGTATTACCACTTTGTGCGGCTGTAACACTACCAGCACCTAATATTAAAACAGTTCCACCACTATCACTTAACAATATACCAGAATCAGTATTGTCTGATCCAGTACCTGTTATAGTTTGAACAGTTTGTGTATCTGTCCACGGTACATTGACAAACATTTGATCTGAGTCAAGCTCTACAGGATAGTTTTTAGCATTTTCTGTATATCCAATTTTAACACCACCTAAATCTGTAGCTGTAGCAACTGGTAATACATAAGGTGTGTCGGTCCAAGGGACGTTTACAAACATTTTTTCATTACTTAGTTCTACAGGATAATTCTTTGCGTTTTCTACATAACCTATTTGTACACCACCTCTTGTTCCATCAGCAGCTAAAGGTAAAACATACGGTGTATCTGTCCACGGTACATTTACATAAGCTTGCTCATTACTTAATACAACTGGATAATTTTTTGCATTTTGAGTGTAACCTATTTTTATACCACCAAGTGCTACAGTTGTAGCAACCGGTAAAACATATGGTGTTGGTATAGTTGGAAAAGTAACTAAGTTACCTAAACCATTTATATATTGAGCAGCTGTACCCGCGCCTGTAACTGTTAAAGTACCAGACTGAGTTATTGGTGAATTAGCCACTGTAAATGCAGCTGGCATTGATAAACCAACACTTGTTACGCCTTGAGCAGCAACATTAACCCATTGTGTTCCTGTGGCAGTTGAACTAAGTATTTGACCAGACGTTCCTGATTGATTACTTGAATCATAGTATCCACCTGCAACTTTCAAACTATTAGATATAACAATAGAGTTAGTTGTTGTATTACCTATATTCGTAACTTGTTGCAAATTTTGTGCTGCACCTTGACTAGCAATTAAATCAAGCAATGACCCAACTGTAAAACTAACTGTAGGATTACCAACAACTGGATCCTGCGCATTTTCATCATAAGTTACAGTACCTATAAGTAAATCTTCTCGTTTAGGTGTATTTAATGGGTATGAATATATTATTGCCATATTATTTATTTTCTAATTCTTTTACTCTAGCTTCTAATTCTTGTATTGCAGCTACTAATAATGGTACTAACTTAGCTTGATCTATACCTTGATAAACTGGATTACCTTCTTCGTCTATTTCATCTTTATCACCAACAATAGCTTCTGGAACTATATCTTGTACTTCATGTGCTAAAAATCCATCAACTGTAGTTTCAGGATCTATAATAAAATTAAATCTACTAGGTTTTAATTGATTTATTCTACTTATAGAATCACTCATAGGAATTACATTTTCCTTTAATCTATAGTCAGAGCTTGTTACGTAAGATGTAGAGCTACTGTTAGTAGATATTCTTCCTACATAAGCTTGACTAACACTTGTGTTTTTGTGATAAAACTCTATAGCATTCCAACCTTGACCATTATTACCCATCAACATTATTCCAGCCGCGTTAGCACCTGTATTTGTTTGAAAAATAGAACTACCATCGCTTTTTACAGAAAAAGGACTTGCATTTATTCTATTTGTAAATATAAGATTTTGGTTAAAACTAGCTCCTATTTGAACAAGACTTTGTGGTGCTGGATTAGCTGTATTAAAACCTAATGCTGTTCTACCATAACGGTTTAAACTAAAAGCAGGATTTCTTACAGAACCACCATCTACAGTTTGAATATTGAAAAAATTATCACCCGATCCTTCGTAATATAATCTAGCACCCCAATTACCACCACCACCTGAATTTTCTGATAAAAGTAAAGCAGCTTCATCATAATCGTGACAAGAAACGTGTATTGTTGGTTTAGCTCCATTAGTATTATTATATGCATGTAATAAGGGTGTTCCTCCTATAGTACCACAACTAGGTGCGGTTATTCCAATTCCTATATTACCACTATTAAAATATGAATTACCATTAGCATTAAAGTCAATCGTTATATTACCATTATTTCTAACCGTAAACCTACCTACGTTAGGAGTTGAACTTGATTCTGCGCCAATAGTTCCAATTACAGTTCCAGCTGAATTTCTACATATAAAGCCAGAATCGTTATTTTGAACTTGTATTGAATCATTTGCTGTAACAACACCATTAACATGTAGTGTAGACGAAGGTGATATTGTACCAATTCCAAGTCTATCTTGTATATATTGATATTGACGAACATTAAACGGTGATGGAGCTGCCTGTGTATAGTTACTAGAAAGAGTTGTATTTGTTAATTGATCTGCTGCACCACCAAAATACTCTACTAAAATTTTAAGGGTATTACCACTGCTTGTAAGTTTATATATAGGAATAATAAATTTAGAATTAGTTGAATCCCAAGCTAAATTACCTATTGTAAAATTAGTGGAAACACCACCAGTTGCTATAGTTATTTCTGATTGACTACTACCAGTTCTCCATATACTACCATTTGGATTATAACCAAAAGGAATTACTTTTGTTAATTTACCTGATATATCTTGATGTGAATAAGATCCAGATAAAGTAATTTTATAGTAACCCTGCATTGCAACATTAGGAAACTGTATGTTTACAGCTTGATTAGATACTCCATTTGTAAAATAAGCTGTTTGTAAATATTTTTTTGTGTTTCTATTATTTAAAAGATTTATAAATGAACTAGTACGAAAAACACTACCATATTGATATATGTCTCCAGTAAAATTTGTATTACCAGCTATAGTAGGTATATTAGCAGTACCAGATAAATAAAGATCTCTCCACGCTAAACTTGTACTATAACCTAAATCGTATACGTTATGAGTATTTGGATAAACTTTACCGTTTAAATCAATATTCATAACATGAGTTCCACCAGCGTGAAACTTTAGATTGTTACCAGTACTAAATAAATTTGCTGCTAATTCTATGTCACCTAAAAAAGTTGTTTTATATGCACCAGCTGAATTATTACTAGCATTAAATTGAGCATAAGTATAACCATCTGAATCTATAAATTTAACCCCTTCGTTTCGGTTAGTTCTTAAAACCATATAAAAACTTTCTAAACCTAAAGAATTATTCCAAGTTTGGTCACCAAATTTAATTTTACCTGTTGTCGATAAACCATCGCCTATATGAATATAATGAGATGCACTAGGTATTAAAATATTATCATCAAATGTACTTACACCATTAAAATAGCTTGTTCCATTGTTGTAAAAATCAAAACTAGCATTTCTAGAGCCAATATATAATCCTGGAGCCTGCACATCACCGTTAAATTGTAAAGTTCCATTTGAATCAGCATTAAAACCTCTTCTATTATTATAATCATTTCCACTATATAAAGAATAAAAACCTCCGTTTTCACCAGCATAATACTGACCGTCTACTAACATAGACATTCTTCCACTAGAAGGATTATCTCTTTGAAAAACAACCTCACCTCCATTTACATCATAACCATTCCATCTACTACCAGGCATGTTTGCACCATTCCAGCTACCACTAAATCCAATAACTGTATTTCCATCGACTTGTAATCCATCAGATAAACGCCAAACATCTCCTTCAACCCCTATACTGTGATATGAATTACCATCATACCAGTTTTCATAATAAGGAAGATAAGCATCGTTATTTGCATTTCTATTCCATTTATGCATCCTAACACCTGTTCCGCTAACTCTAACATCCATGTTCATTCTAGCATTAGTACTACTAGCATACCACTGCATAATATTACCACCATTAATATTAGTAGTATTGTTAATTGATACTGTTTGATTTGCTGTTAAAACACCATTAAAAGTAAATGATATACCGCTAGCTGTAGCTGTAGCACCTGTAAGTGTACCACCAGCTAAAGGTAGGTATGCACCTACAATATCGCTTTGTGGTATCCAAGTCGGGGCTGCATTACCATTTGATTTTAATATCTGTCCAGAAGTTCCATGAGATGTACTAAAAAGTATAGCCCCAGTGGAATGGACGTCAAATAATCCGTTTATATTAGATAATGATGCCATTTATTTTTTGTTTATGCTAGTCTTCTAAAAAATATGTCGCCATATGTTGTTGTTGATAATCCTTGTATTCTTAAAGTCCAAGCTGTGCTATAAGCTAATTCAGTATAAACTCCACCACTGTAATACATTCTAAACAAAGGATTAAAGTTTCCACCTCCAGAACCATACAAAGTTCTAGGTGCAGTTTGATCTTGTTGCTGCCATATGTATTGTGTTAGCGCGCTTCCACTCCACCCTATACCAATACCAAGTTTTCCATAATAAAAATCTCTGTATGCTCCAGATCCAGCTGTATTAGGGTTCATTTTAATAGTATACTCCCACACCGCACCCTCGGTTCCAGCAAAAGAAAAAAGATCATTTTTACTGGCTACATATGCCCAAGAGGCGACCATACTATAAAATTTGCCACTTACATCGTTGGCTTTTATATTAGCGTTTACTTGTACATCCGCTCCGTTAAATTTAAAAACACCCGAATTAGCTGTTATGTTAAAACTATATCCGCTTGAATCCCAATATTGTTGATGTTTTATATTTCCGTTAGCTTTAGCTACTAATGCGCCTGATAAATCATTTCTTCCTGAATTAACAGATAAACTGTATGTATTTACTGATATGCTTGTTGGTGCAGTATCACCTACTCCAAAATTACCAGTAGAATTAAGAAATGCACTTATACGACCACCTGTGCTTAATGCAAGGTGACCATTTGCATAAGTGGTTATATTAGTATATCCATTAGTATTATCCCAAGCTATATTGGCTTTTTCAGTTCCATTATTACCAAAAGCTAATGAAGTATATTGAGCACCTTGACTATCTATCCATATACCATTATCATTACTACCATATACAGTTAAAGCTTTATTGGGCGAAGTCGTCCCGATCCCAAAGTTGCTATTATACCATGTGCCTAAAAATCCTCCAGTATCATAAAAACTAATAGCATTTGCTGCACCACTTGTTCCACCTTTTATTTGTAATGTATCTGTTCCACTAACGAAACCTATCATATCAATAGTCGCACTTCCGGTATTTCTTACTCCTTGTAAAAACTTACCATTGGTTGTTATCTTAACATCACCAGAACTACCTATATTAAATTTTTGTGTAGTTGTTCCTGAGTTACTTGTATAAAACTCAAAAGTAGTGTTACCTCCTGTTGATTTAGAATATATTTCAGCAGTACCTGCTGTCGAATTATATTGTAACTGTAATGAGTTGTTTGTGCTTGCTGTAGCACCCATAATATACATTATACCTGAGCTACCAATAATTGTTCTTATAGCATCGTTGGTTCTTATAACCATAGAATCGTCATCATGGTTATAATATAATTGTCCTACATTATGATCTGTTGGTGATGCAAAGCTTACTACTCCTGTGGCATCTGCCGCACTTCGAATTGTTAAACCACAATCTGTGTCGTTTTCTAAAATTAATTCATCTGATGCAGCACCTACTGTAGTTGCGCCATTACTGCCTTTAAAAATATGTACTTTACCATCAGGATCATTTGTTCCTATTCCTAATTTATTGTCGTTTGTAAATCTTGCGGTTTCCAACCATCCACCATTATAACCCATAAAAGCTATATCGCCTGTTGCGGTTCTTGCGGCAATAACAGCAGTTGTTTCATCTGTTCTGTAGCCTATTGTTAACCCTTTTAACTGCCCACCACTTTCGCTAAAACTGGCACTTGTCAAAGAATTTGGAATTCCAGTATTTAAACCATCTTTTTTTACTACTAAATTACCGTCAGTTGGATTTGTAAAATTTCCAATTCCTACATTTTGAGAGCTATCTATAATTACAGCATTTGTAGAGTTAGTTCTAAATTGTAACTTATTACTAACCGTACTACCTTCTATTGATGAAGCTCCATTTGTACCCCAAGATAAATATACACCACTATTTATTAATACATTTCCAGAACTGTCTATTTGTAATCTAGCAGAAGTAGCATCACCATCCCAAAAAACCAATGAACCATTTCCACTTGAATACATTACATATTTTTTACCACTAGCAGCTGTACTATCTAAAGTTATTGAAGCAACATTTGAATTTGTTATAGATATTCCGCTTTCAGTACCTGATATATTATTAATAGGGGCTAAATTACCTATTTTAAGAAAATCTCCATCCGTGAATAGGAATTTATTATTTATATTTGATAAGTTTGCCATTATTTGCTTTTAAAAAGTAATTAAATTATAAGGTGACCCTATCATTCTTATTCTAGGAGTATATCCTTGACTGGAACTAATAGCTTTGAAAGTAAAGGTTAAAGTTGTTGTGCCATTTCCTGTGGCTACAACATCTACTGTACGTGCAGTTTGTCTTTCATTTTTATAAACATACCAATTTCCACCTTGATTTGTACAATTATAAACAACATCTACAATACCATTTACTCCACCCATTCCTACAAATTCTATTGATGCGCTTGCACCATTTCCTGATCCTGTTATTGTAGCTACCACAACTCCTGTTGTGTCTAGTCCTCCTACTGCATAATTACCATATCTATTTGAACTTATAATAGCATCTCCATCAACATGAAGCTTATCTTGAGGGTTAGTTATTCCGATTCCTACGTTTCCGCCATTAAAATAACTATTACCGTTTGTGTGTAATGCTATTCTTGCACCAGCTCCAATTTGATACATATATTGGGCAGCATAACCACCATCATTTTCTATATAAGTTGCTAAACCACTTGAGGTTCTTGTCATAAACAAAGCACTTGAACCTTGAACATCTAAAGTTGCAGAAGGCGAAGCCGTCCCGATCCCCACGTTGCCGTTTAATAATTGACAAACACCAAAAGTAGTGTCATTATATTTCATAAATAATCCACCACCACTATTCCATATATCCCATTTATAAGCAGCGTTTCCATTATCACTTAATACTATACCAGCTGTTGTTCCTTCAATAGCTAAAAATGTTGTAACACTTGTAGGCGAAGTAGGCGAAGTCGTCCCGATTCCGACGTTACCGTCATTTGTAAGTGTCATTGTATCTACTGTCCCAGCAGTTGCATCATAAGTTGAAAATATTAATCCTTGATCATTACTATTTCCAGTAACTCTATATGCTGCAATATCAGGTCCTACAGTTGAATATCCACCTAATCTAATTGTGGCGTGTTTTACACCAACACCACCTTCTGCTTGAAATATTTGTAGATTTTTTTGAGGCGAATTCGTTCCGATTCCAACATTACCATTACCCATTACTGCTAAAGCATTGCTATCACCACCTGTATTTACTCTTAATCCATAAGTTGCTATATTATTGGCAGCTGTTTGAACATTTAGTCCGTGCGAGGAATTATGAGTACCAGAGTTATATAAATAAGAAAGATATACACCATTTGCAGGAGCACCTGTAACGTGTAATTTAGAAGAAGGCGAAGTCGTTCCAATCCCGAGATTTCCCGCAGGGGTTAAAGCCATTCTATAACCACCATTATAAAAAGCTAAAGTTCCATTGGTACCTAAACCTGTTTGGTCATTTACTATCTCCCAAGTACCTTGGTCGTTTATTAATGACAAAGTCGCATCCCAACTATATGATTGAACTTTAAGTGTTACACCAGTATTTGCCGTTGGCTCGAAAACGTGAAGCTTAGCTGTAGGGCCTGTTAATCCGATCCCGACGTTGCCGGATGAAAGAATAGTCATATGTTGAGCTCCAACACCTAAATACAGTATGCTGTCTCCATTCACCATCATGTCTGATGCGTTGCCAACTCCAAGCATATTTCTTGCAGAACCTATATTCCCATAATTACTACCACTATGAGTAAAATCCATTCTACCACCTGTTCCACCCGTGGAATTCATTCTAATTATAGCATTTGTACTTCCCTCAACTTGAAGCATTGAAGTACCTACAACCGCTGTTTGACCAATTAATACATTACCTCCAGTTGTTACTAGGAATTTATTATTTATATTAGATAAATTAGCCATATTTTATTTTTATGATACAACCACAGTGTTAGCATTGTCAAAACCTACTTGAATAGTATAACTTATCGTTTGTGTAGCTGTTGGTGTGATTGTACAAGCAACTGCATCACCTGTGTTTGTAACTGTTGTGTTAGCAAAAGCAACTGTAAAATCAGGCGTTCCTGTTGTTTCTATTATTTTATTATAAACTGTGGCGGTATTAGATTTATGTGCCACTGTATATTTTTTAGTACTACCACCAGCTGTACCAGATGTTAAAAATACATCGAATATCATTTGTCCAGTTGTAGCTCTTTTAATTAAAAATAATTGAGCAGCTGTTGTTCCAGTGTAATTTACACTACCGTTAAATATACCAGATTTTCCGCCACCGTGAATTATAGCACCATCAACAGTTAAGTTACCTTTAATTTCTACGTTATCTTCAAATGTTGCATCACCAGTTCCACCATCTATTGTAAGCCTTGAAGCTTGTCCAGCTCCATTTGCACCGGTATCAAATGTTAAATCTCCACCATCTAATAATCTTATTACACCAACTCCATTAGTACCTGAATTTCTTTGTAATGCTAAAAAAGGCTCTACATTTGCAGTGGTTCTTATTATTGAACCTGTTGATGTTGATAAACTTACTAAAGAAGAGCCTGAAACAACTTGTCCTACTACGTTAATTCCTGTACTTGTAGTTTCAAACTTTTTAACATTGTTATGATATAAATTTACTGCACCATCAGTAATAAATCTTGCCATGTACTCAGAAGAACCTTTATTTATTTGTACTTCTGTTCCATCACTTTGTATACTTAAAACCCCTGTTCCTACCTCGTTGATATAACTATTACTTCCATCGTGGTATATTTGTAAATCCCCAGAATCACCAAACTCAGTTTTCACATTATCTAAAAATGCAAAGTTTTTAGAAACTATGGTTTTTACAGCACCTCCATCTAACCTGAAATATTCAGTAACACCACCACTACCATCATCGTTTCTAAATATTATATCTCCGTCATCAGTAAATTGGGTTACATATAAATCACTAGTATGGTTTTCAAAATTATTATTACCTGTTGTTGAATCATGATATAATCTTATATCGTTATTATCACCTAAACGAAGTTGAACATTATCATTTAATCGCATTAGTTTACTTACATAAATTCTTTCATCCCCGCCATCTATTGTTATATACGCAGTTTTACCACCACTACCATCATCATTTCTAAACACTATATCTCCATCGTTAACTTCTTGATCAATATATAATCCTCCTGTATTATTTCTAATAACTGAATCCGTACCATTATGAGCAATTAGTAAATCGTTACCAGCACCAAACACTAATGTATCATCAGTACCTATTGTAGTGCTGTCACCAAAAATAATATTACTACCACCTGTTGTATTGCCAACAGCTAATACTGCTGATAAAGATCTAGCAGGGTCTAATGCAATTAAGTTTGCAACTGTAGTTTTCTTTATATTATTGTCTGTAGCATCACTAAACCAAACCGTGTCTGTTGTAGCAATACCATTTTCTTGAGGTGCTGATAATATAGCATTGTCAGTACCTAAATAATCTATAGCTACAGTAGGAGCTGCAGCAGTACCACCAATTGTAATACCAGTTCCAGCTGTTACACTTGTAACTGTACCTGTAGTAGGTGTTGTCCACGTGTTGACTGAAGCAGCACCACCGCCTGATGTTAATACTTGCCCAGCTGTACCGTAAGTGTTAGCACCTAAACTAATTCCTTCGTTTATTCTAACCGCTTCTTCAAATACAGCAGGACCTTTAACAGTTGTAGTATCTGTGTCAGCGTTACCTAGTGTTGTATTACCTTCGACTATAAAATTACCAGAGTTACCAACAGTAACTGTAGTACCGTCATCCGCTATAAGACCTGTTGCTAAAGTATTAGATCCAGTCCATTTAGCTATTTTGTTTGCTGTACCACTTCCAAGTATAGCAGAAGTGTTATCTATTTTTTGCCAAGTATCAGTTGCACCAACTTCTACAAATATAGCCCAGTCACCAACTTGCCAATC
>Ga0196889_1000431_pt1 | contig 12481 bp, 4 predicted proteins | sample VirMetDEL_Nov_12_FD_166415 | JGI IMG/M metagenome (GOLD analysis project Ga0196889, IMG submission 166415) | Aqueous microbial communities from the Delaware River and Bay under freshwater to marine salinity gradient to study organic matter... | ecosystem: Environmental > Aquatic > Marine >...
CCCCAAATAGTGCTGATTGTAAAGCTCCAAATATTACACTTTGAACAAATCCGTAGTAAGCTATTTTAGATACATGCGTTTTCATATCACCTCTGCCGTTAACTAAATCTCTAGCTGCTTTGTTCATTATTCTAGCATACTGCATAGGTGTGTTTTGGAATGCTAGTATTAGCTTACCAAGTGGAGATGCTTGTTGTTGTGATATCATATCAGGTCTTGCTGACTGCTGAGATACCTCTGTAGTTTCTTGAAAATCTAAAAAAGCTTTTTGTTCAGCATCAACTTTAGACATACCTTGTTTTACATATGATTTAACTCTATTTCTGTAAAACGTTGCACCACCAGAAGCAATTGCAAAACTATCCGCAATTTGCGTTGGTAAGAAACCTTTTTTAAGCAACCATGCTATAGCTGCTTTAGCCTTGTTCTCTGCACCAGCAACAGCAGCTGAAAGTTCAGCTTCATTAATACCTCTTTGGTTACCAGATCTTCTTTGTTTTAGGTAATCAGAATTAAATAGATAAACGAAATCTTTCCAAAACTGTGGCTGATTAGCAAACGCAGCCGCGGCTTTTAAAGGATTATTATCACTCCAGTTTACATAGTTAGTAGCAGATATAGTTTGTAGCAACGCAGATCTCATGTTAAAGAACATGATTGCACCAACAGAGTTATTAACCCAATTAGTATATACGTTCATTAATCTACCACCACCTGTTGGTCTGTTTCTACCAGTCTTCATACGATACAGTATATCTTCTAGTGCTTCTCTAAAGTTACTACCGTATATAGCTTCAATTTTATTTAAGTTTTCAAGTGAAAATATTAAATCAGCATTTTGTTGCCACTCAGCTAAAAACTCAGCTCTAGCATCTCCTATTGATCCATCACTAAGTAAGTCAGACTTTATGTTTTCTGCCAACCAGTAATCACCAGGAGCACTGTAACCATCTTCTTTTTTAGATATTAAACCAATAGTATCAGCAAAAGCTTGAACTTTAGAATTGTTTTCAACAAAATCTACAACAGAGTTTAAGTCTCTTTTAGATAAACCAGGAATTTCAAAACCAGCTTTATTCCAAAGGTATATTCTTACAGCTTGATCGTGAGTATAATCTGTTCCTTCAATTTTTTTATTTAACAACTTTTTAACTTCTGGAAATTGTTTTAACAAGTTTTCGTAATCGTTTGCAGAAGCTTGTCTTGCTGCGTTTAATTCATTTATACCTCTAGCAAAAGGATCTATTAAAGCTTTTTTAAAGAAAGCCATATCTTGTTCTCCTTTTTTACCTTTACCTAAAAAGTTATATAGTAAACCTGCAAAGTCTTGTGCTGAAGGTGGTATAATACTTTTATATTTTGATTTAGCACCTCTAATTTTAGCTTGAGCTTCTGAGAACACTTTTTGCGATTCAATACCTGTAGTTTCTTGTATTATATCATTAAACTTACCGCTAGCATCTTTACTAAATTTAATCTTAGCTTGTTGCACTTTTGATTTAACATCAAATTGATCTAACATGTTTTTAACAGCCTGTACGTTTTGTAAAGCATCATCAGCAAAGTAAAAGTCATTATAACCATCAGCAACTTTATCTGCCATCCAAAGCGCTTTAGCTTCAGCCGTAGAGTTACCTAAACCAGTTATATTTTTAATAGGTATATTTAAACCATTTGCTTTTAAGAAATCAAATATAGCTTTTTGAGCCTGCGGTGGTCTAGCTGTTAATACAAACATATTTTCAGGACCAAATTTACCTTGTAGTTTTATTGCTTTGTTAAACAGTGGTGCTAACTTACCTTTTACAACTTTATTGAAATCTGAAAAGTCAAACGTATAACCTTGGTCTTGTAAGTCTTCATATGTGCTAGCGAATTGTTCAGCATTTAAAGTACCAGTTTTACCATCTGGCGTAGTAAATTTAACTAAAGATTTAGTTGTAGCTAGCGTATCATCAAAATCTAAAACTGTAATACCTTTGGCTGGATTAACAGATCTAGAAAACATTATCGCTTTATCAAGCTCTTTTGCTTGTGATTTACTTGTGGTTTGTTTTAAAAACTTTATTTTATTTTTGCCTATAGTAGATACTATATCATCATATAACGATTGGTTTAAGTTATCTATACTATATATGTTTTTAGCGGCTTCTAAGTTGCCAGCTAACCTAAATATATTGGAACTATTAACCTTTCCAGTAGCACTGTCAACAGCATTAAATAATTCTAAAGGACCGTATATACCAGTGTAATCTTCAGCTGCTAAGTCTCCAAACTCTTTAAATTTATTGTTTATAACAAGTAAAGCGGATTCTTTTGATTGCTGACTACTAGATTTTAAGTGTTCAAACTTAATTTTACCATCCATTATAGATCCAGGTAAATAAACATAACCACCTGGTGCCATTACTCTTTCACCAGTAGTACCAATAGCTGCGTTTGCTTTTTTAAGCTTTAATATATAATCAGCTTTACTATTAAATTCTTTACTACCAACCTCACTAGAGTGTAACCATTCTTCTAAAGTTGTGTTCCACAAGTCATAGAAATCTTTTTGAGTAGCACCTTCTTTTCCAGTAAAGTATTCTTTAGCTATTGCTTTTTGCTCTTTTAACGTGTTAGCTGCGTATATCTTTTTTAAACCCGTGTAAAAAGTAGAAGCATAAGAGCTTTTTAAATTTTCAAAATCAAAGTTTCTCCATCTGTTTAATGTTTCTTCGCTAAGAACAGATTCACTTTTTTCATTTAACCTATCTACAATACCTTGTTTTAAAACACTACCAACTTTAGCCATGTCAGAACCCACTATATTATAATGACCAGCAAAAAAGCCCATGATCATTCTCATGTTTCCATTAGTAGCATTTTTAGGTAATAATATTTGGTTAGCTAAATCATGTGCGTTGCTTACAAACCATTTTATGGCTTTTTTATCCTGCTTAAACTTAGCGTCAGACAAGTTCCAATAACCCGTTTTTAAATAGTTATTTAACTCACTATTACCAAAGTTAGTACCTTTCATCTCTTTAGTAAACTGCATAGCTTCTTGACCACCATCAGCAACAAACTGTGCCATGTCTTCAATGTAGTCCTTTACATTGTTATGCTCACTTGGAAACTGCTCTTTAAATTGCTCTTCGGTAAGACTAGCGTGTTGATCTAATATATTAGCAACATCAGCTTCTGTTTTGTTACCAAAATAATCAACGATATTAGGCATATTATTTTCTTTAGCACTACTTTTACTAAACATTATCGCCGACTTACCGTCGGATAATTTAAGCATCGACTTAGCGTTTTCTTCTGTAATATTTTCAGAAAGCTGCTCTCTTACAGCTTGATTAGTCATCATCTTACCAGTTTGATTAGCCAATGCTAATACTCTAGCTGATGTGTTTCTATCTGTGCGAACCGGCTTTCCGTTTATTATACCAAAAACTTCTAAGAAATCAGTTTTCTTTATATCATTTTTAATTTGAATAGCTAAACCAGCTTTAGTACCAGTTTTAGCCATCTTAGCTCTATCTGTTTTAGTGTAAAAAGCTTTTAGCAAAGTTTGAGGAACACCTGTAGCTGTACCGCCAGCAGTTGCACCTTCAGGCAGCATTGATATTAATACGTCTGCATTTTTGTTAATAAACATTTGTGCGGACTGTAATTCTTTTTTGGTTATATTGGCTCCGCTAATAAGTTTCTTAGGTGAAATACCAAACATCTCACCTGTAATTTCTGGCGTTTGATCTTTTAAAGTTTTAAAGTTTAAGTTTTCAATGTCTAACTCAGGTAAAATTGCTTTGATAGCTTTATCAACTTTACCTTTAACACCTAACCTATCAGCTAAAACTATTTTCTTTTTCTTTGGTTTTGTTGGCTGTTGAGTAACTTCTTCCGCAGCAACATCTACCCTCTCTGTTATATCAGTAGTAAACTCTTTGCCTAAAATTTCACGAGAAGCTTCTATCATTCTTTCAGGTAGCAAGTTATTAATAAAACCAGCTAGTGGTGCTACTTTTTTACCGTCTTTTTGTTGTTTTTTAACATACGCTGGGTAAGCCTTTATAAGGCCCATTATACTTCTTTGTTTACCTGTTTTTTCGTTTATTAAACCTGTTTCTATCTCGTCTGTTAATAGTTGTCTATCAAAGCCAGGGGCTTCACTACGTTTATCTACTAATTTTCCTACTATAGGTTTAAACTCTTTTAATATATCAAATATACCAGCTTCGCCTTGTTTTTCGTATATACGCTGAACTTTATCAGAAGCTTCTTTAGAAAACAACATACCAGCGTCAGCGGCGCTTTTAAGATCTACTTGTTCAAAACCTGTTTTTTCTCTTAGCTGTTCAGCTTGAGATTTTAAGCTAATTGATCTAGCTTTTATGTCACCACCAATTTTAGCCCCTTCATCCATAGTTCTTGTCAGACCAAGGTTAAGACCTTTTCCACCCTCAAAAGCTTTGTTATAGTCTCTAATAAAATTAAACACGTCTCTACCCGTTTTAAATTCAACTCTAACACCAAACGTTTGAAGTATTTTTCTAAAAATATCTCCAATTTTAGTAAACACGGTTTCATTATATTGCATAGTACCATTAGCAATAGCATCAGAAAAAAGATTTAAAGACTCCTCCATCGATGTAGTGTAGCCAAAATCTTTTTGGTATGTCATTAGTCTATTCCTAAACTCCGTGTCTCTAACTTGCCTAGGATCTATTTGCGTAAGATACTTAGTTAAAGATTCACCAAGAGCTATTTTAAGTTCTGGTTTACCTTCTAAAGTTTCGTACATAAAATGATGTAAAAACTCGTGCATAGCAACATTTATACCCATACCTTCTAACGCCGCATCTTTATTTATTAAAACTAATTTATTACCAGTTTTAGGATCTACTGTAAAAGCACCATGACTAGTAACGGCTTCTTTAACTTGTTTGTCTAGAAATCTTTTGTCCTCTGGAGATAAATTTTCTACCTCGCTTGGTAATATTCCAGATCGCTCTAGTATAGTTCGTCTAACTATTTCTTCAACCTCTTTTGCGGATGTAGCTTCTTGAAGTATTTTAGTACCATCTTTATTTAAACCTTTGTTTCCTTTTTCGTATATTAACTTTAATTTACCTAACTGTTCTTGGTATCTTTTGTTTTTCTTTCTTTTTATTATTTTATCTTTAAAAGGAGATATTATTTTATTTTTCTCGGCAGTTAAAGCTTCTAGTTGTTTATTTATCTCTTCTATTTGTAGTATTGTAGCCCCTTTTTCTCTTTTACTTTTCTTAGTTCTAGTTAACTCTTCTAACTTTTCTTGTAGCTCGCCTGATTTTTCTTTTATATCTTCTAACCTTTGTCTTTCTTTAGGGTTATCAATTTCGTTGTATATATCAACCTCGCTAGCCGTTATAATACCAACATCAATGTCAGAACCGCCAGTCTGTATCATCTTCTTGTCAAGACCATTTTCTTCTAAAAAATCAGATATTTGTTCATAAGCTATGTAATCATTTTCAACCTCTATTAAAGTGTTTTCGTTTAAATTACCTTCGGATTTTAGTCTTTTTAAATATTGCAACGCTGATTCGCTATCAGCTTGCCTTTGTCCTTCAACAAAAACAGCTGGGTTTACATTTCCAGACATTTTATTCATAGCAACGTTAGTTGTTCCAAAAGCAAATGATGTAATAGCTATTGTACCAACCATCTCGTACATAGAATCAAAATCATCAAGACCTTCAGATAAATCATTACCATTTATAAGGTTTGATAAAGGTATATTTATTAACTCTTCAGATATTTCCCCAAAAATGCCATCCCAACCTAATTGTTTTTGTGTAAAATGCTTAAAAGCCTCGGCTTTGTTTAAACCAAGTTTACGCATGTATATACCCAAGCTCATTCTTTTTAACCAGTCTGGACTTTGTGTTATACCAACTTTAGCTAAAACACTTTTAGCCGCGCCTGGTAGCAACTCTCCCATACGCTCTGTAGCATACTCAGCCCACGTAGTACCAAATGCCTTTAAAAAAGCCTCTGGCATAGCCTGCCCATCTTTAAGACCATCTTTACTGCCAACTAAAATTTGTAAATCTAATTCTTGAATTAAATCGTCAGCTTGATCAGTGTAGGCGAAAGCAACTTCAGGAGTCATGTTTTCGTACATGGTAGTAAGATACCTTTGTGGGTTTGCTGCTGTTTGCGCACCGGTTCCAGTTATAAAAGCTATAACTCCACTTACATTATCAGCAACCTTATATTGTGTTGATTCGGTAACTATCTGCCCAGCGCTTTTTTTTATTCTTCTACCAGCACTCTCTTTGACAATATTATCTAGTTTTGATGCTACTTTTTTCTTAACATTTTTCTTAACAGCCTTCATAATACTTTCTTTGGCTATCTTCTTACCACCAGTAAACAAACCACCAGTTAGATATATCTCACCAATAAACCCAGGCATGAAAGCAACACCTTTACCCATGTTATACGCACTTGATAAATCCGATGTTAACGCTTCAGAAGCGTTTTTTATAGAATACAAATGTAAAACTTGTTCTTCTTCTTTTGTTAGATTATCTTTTTGTGTCAACTTGTATAAATAGTTTGTGTCATGTAAATCTATAACACCTCCTAAAACAGGTATATACTTGTGAAATCTTTCAGAAGACAAGCCAGCAAAAAAATTAGCAGCAAAACCGTCTTTGTCAAACTCAGGATTATTTAAAACATCTTCCGCATACTCTATCGTTTTAACTAACTCAGGGTTAGCGCTATAAGCTTGTTCTCTAGCCGTCGTAACGGTTTGTACTCCTTCTCTGATAGATGGAGCTGATATTATGTCTTTATATTTTTTAGTTTCTTCTTCTAATTTAAGCTGTGCTATATTTAAAGATTGAGAAGCTATGTCTTTTAGTATGAAAGGTGATAAAACAGTTTCCCCATCTTCGTTTTTTACAGTATCAAGCTTGTCGTAGAAATAACCCCAAAATTCGTTTTTTATCTGCTCTTTAGTTCCTTTTGGATAATTTTTACCAGTTCTTTCTAAGTTAGATATAACTTTAGTAAGAATAGCTTTTTTCTCAGGGCCATTCATATATCTAAAATCGTTAGCATCTAAAACTTTTCCTATATCATTTAATTGTTGTTGAGAAAAATGTTTTAATTTTGGAGACCAGTCTTTAGCATAGGCTTTCCATTGCTTCTCTTGTAACGCATTAAATCTAGTTTGAAAACTTTCATCTAACGCTATGATATCTTCGTCATTTTTTAAGTTAAGACTTACTTCTTCTTGTATTTTTTGTTCAATAGGTTTTATTAAGTTATCAAACTCTACCTTAAATCGCTCATTCAACTCATCTACCTCATCTTGATCTTCAGCGTTGTCAACTAGTTTTTGATATTTTTTGCTTAAACTGCTTTGAATAGAATTTATATCGTCTTGATATTTAGCGGTAGCTTGCTCATATAATAAAGGAGCTTTGTTTTTAGCTAAAATATCAAACTCTTTTTGGTGAGCAGCTGTTAGTGGTGCTGATGTTTTCGCCATAAAAACCTCAAAACCTTCTTGTTGTTTTTCAACTCTATTGTTTAAATAATCCTCGTAAGTAAACTCAAACTCTTCGTCTACTTCTTCGTTTTCATATTGATTGTAAGCTTCAACACTAGTTTTGTTCTCTTTTAAAATCTTTTCCATGCTAGCAGGTTCACCACCATCCTCCATAGTTACTTCACCTGCGGAAACATCGTTTACCTTTAAAGTCTCACTGTGAACATTGTTTATAAAACTTAACTCTTCGTATTTAAGAATTTCTTGTTCAGTAGCAGGATCGCCGTTTTGATTAAAATACTTTGCGTTTTGACCAGGTATAGGATGTCTAGTTTTAAGAGCAGGAGATCTTTTTGTAATTCCAGCTATAGTAGTTACTGGTGTATAATCGGTTTCGCTAAACTTACCTTCAATAGGTTTTATTCTTTCCCAAAAATCATCGTTAGCCTCATCTTCAAGCTTATAGTTGTTTTTTATTTTTACTGCTTTTTCTTTGTCGGTAGCTTGATCTTCTTCTACAACAGGTATAGGCGAGATTATACCAAGTGTATTATCTTGGATAGACGGGTTTGGATCTTGAAAGTCGTTAATATTAAATATATTTTTATCTGCCATTTATTATTTTATTTAAAGATAATAGTTGTTAGCGCCAGCCTCATCCATGTCTTTTGTAGCGTTAGGATTGTTTTTTTGGTGATCATTTCTAATAGAGTTAGCAAGCCTGTCAACAAGCAATGGATGTGTTACTTCTGCCCATTTATTTTGATCACCTTCCCAAATTTCGTGATCAGGGTCTGTTAAAGCTTGTTTCATCATAATAAACTCATCCTCACTTATACCAGGAGTATCATCTGTATCAAATCTAGGATCATTTTTTAAAACATCATCAATTTCCATTTTTAACCTATTGTCAAACTCTAACATATCTGAAAAACTTTGGTCCATTACTCCGTCTGCTGTAAAAGCTCTTAAACCTTTTATGTCTGTTTTTTTAGGCATTATACTTTTTATTTCTGACTCAACAACAGGTCTACTCCATTTTCTAGATTTAGCATTTCTAGCAAAAACCTTAGTAAAATTATTAGAATAATCTGGGTTTTGAGGTATATGCAAATCTTCTACTTGAGCTTTAGTGTATTTATTGCCATTTATATTGTATTCTTTATCTCCATTTTCGTTTCTAGATAAAGTATAGTTTTCGTTTTGAAAAGCCGTTAATATTTCTTTTTCATTATCACTCATAGCTTTAGAATGATCCATAGTTGCAAGCGTTTTTCTAAGCTCTACATCGTCATCGATACCACTTTTTATACCGTTCATTCTCATATTAACAGATGATATAACCTTTTGGTTAGGAGGATTTTCATTCTGCGCTGCATACAACTCTTCTTTCAAACCTTTAAGCTCATCAAAAGTAAAGTCATAATCTACGGTTGTTTTAAAACTACCATAAGACTCTAACACGCTATCTTTAGCTTTGTTCCAACCTTTGTCTATAGCGTCTTTTTTTGCCTTTTTTTCTTTAGCAACATTCATTACGGAATCACTAATAGATTTAGTCGCTTTGTCTATACCAGCGTACATGCCAGGCGCATTATCATAGTTTTTATTTGCTACAGCAGCTCCTTTTATTAACGCTGCGTTTGGACTTGTATTTGCCATAGTTATTGTATTTTTAAATTAGACAAATCTTTAAATTTTGGTTTTCCCGTTAAAGCATCTATAGTTGGACCAGTTATACCACCGGTAATTTTAGCTGCAAAACCAGGGTCTGTAAAACCACCACCTTCTAAACCTAAACCTCCAACACTTCCGGCTTTAAGTTTACCCATACCACCTATAGCTTGGGTAGCACCGCTTGTTATATCGCCAATTGCGCTCATCTGCGCTGCTTTTGCTTCTGCTCTAGCTTGGTTAGCTGCACCAAGTCTTTGTTGTGACATACCTAATAATGTTCCGGTTTTTTGATATTCAAGACCTCTAGCCGCAACAGCACCAGCTCTACGTTGTGTATCAGCGTACTTCTCACCTTCTCTTTCTAAAGTTTGTAGTTTACTAGCTTCACCAGCTTTCAATCGTTGTATTTGACTTTCTTGAGCGCCTATACTAGCACTAATTTTTTGTGTTTGCAATTGACCTTGGTTAGCCATCGCTTGAGCTAAACCAGCAATACCAGACCCACCAGCTGCCCCTTGCATACCTTGCATTATGTTTGCTCTTTGTTGATCTCCTTGTTTAGCTTGAAATTGAGCTTGTTGTTGGTTTACAGTTACATCCTCATAAGCGTTCTCCATGTTAGTAAACTCATTTCTGACGCCAGCATTTAAATTGCTAGTATCTAAATTTCTATATTCAGATTTCATTGCCTCCATCTCGGCTTTAGCTTGTTTTTGCTCAGCTATACGCTTGCCACGGCCAGATAATGACATACCCATTTTAGCTATACCACCAGCAGCTGTTACCGCTCCACCTACTATTGCCGCTGTTGCTATAAATGCCATAATCTATTTATTTTTGTTAATATATTTTTCATATTCTTCGTAATTTAAGGCTACTATTTCTTTTTCTAATTTATCTAAATCTTTAGTGTTTGTTGGGTTTTTATGTATGTTAACAAATATTGAATCTTCGTTAGAATATATAACCCTTTTAACACCTGGAGTAGAAACTATATAACATGGAGCTATATAATCCTCTGTTGTATCTTCCGTTGCTATTGTAACGTCACCAACTAGTAAAAACCAAACATGTAAATGTTTGTGTATCGCACCCACAACAACAGTGTCTTTTTTCATATCCATCTGTCTAACATAAACACCATCTGCGAAGGTATGTTTTATTGGTGCTATATTACCGTCTCTAACTATTTTGTTTCCATCACCTTCTACATTAACACCATCTGAAATATTTATTAATGATTTCTCAAGTGCTAGAATTTTTTCTCTAGAATTTTTAGTAACTTTATTTTTAGACATAATTTAATTTATACCTAATATAGTCACAGTTTTGCTTGTTTTTTTACTATTATGATGAAACTAGAAGGTTATCTAAATCAAAGTACAAACTAACATCACCAGTACCAACTTTATTAATCTCTATGTTACCACTGATAGTAGCTGTTTTACCAGCGCCACTAAAAACTAAGTCTATACCTGATTCTAAAGATTGAGCTGCACTAACAACAACAGTTCCAGCAGAGTCTGAATTTCCACCACTACTAACCGTTATAACAGCAGTAGGATCAATACCTATACCATTAACAACGCTAACACCATTAAATATACCATCTCTATCATCTAAAACAACATTAGTGCTAGATCCACCTGCTGAAGCAGCTGTAGTAGCATGTACAACGTTATTCATTTCTATTTTTAAATCAGTTAGAGTAACTTCGTAGCCTGTCATTGAATTTATTTTACTAGTGCCATATGCGTAAGCAGTTATAGTATCACCTGCTAAAAGTAATGGCTGTTGGTTGTTAAATACAACGTCTCCTGCTTGACCAGTTATAAAGCCTTTTTGTATCGTTGTCTCTCCACTGTAAACTTCTATAGCTGGGTGTGAAAATCTAACTATTTCTTGCTCTTGCTCTGTTCCTTCGTTTACGGTTGTTGAAACAACATAATCAGACAATACAGTGTCAGTAACAACATTTGTACCTTTTACAACCATGCCTTCTGTTAAACCAAAAACATCATCAATTGGCCACCTGTAGTTAACTTGATTTCTAAACGCTAAAGGTTGCTTGGCAGTTAAGGTAACGTTGTGATCCGTGCTTGATGTTGTTCTAAATGAGGTTACGCCAGCTTCGCTTGTCGTTAAAATACTACCAACAGTTTGTGGTGATACCGGTTGTGAGCCAGATGTGGTTGTCCAAGCATCACCAACTTTTATATCTGGAGCGGCAGCAAACAAAGTAACATCAAGACCAGTATAGCTAGAGTTTTGATGTAAAGCCGTTTCCGTCACAAGTGGATATTGATCCTCATAGGTTAGTAAATTGGGAGCTGACCCTACTACCAAAGATGTTCTTGAAAAAAAGTCTGACAATTCAGGTTGCTTTAATATCCTAAGAGATTTATCTGTTGCAGCTGTAGCTGTTAGAGAAAATGGTATTTTAGTAGCACTAGAACCTCTACTAACAACCTTAGTAAATGTTGTTGTCGATGCCGGCGCGAATGATGAAGCTGGGTTTTCTGCTCTTAAAGTTAACGTCACATCTGTGTATTGGTATATAACTTTTTTTAACATTAGCGAGGTAGAGCCGGTAGAATTATTAATATCTAAAGATCCATCTTCAAATCTAACCTCTACATATTTATCATGCTTAGTACCTGGTTTAGCGTAAAGCTGTATATCGTATTCATCGTCACTACCAGTAACAGCAGGAAAGTTTATAGAACCTCTGTACGTATTGTTAGATATAACATTTTCCAACTTGCTTTGGTAGTTTACAAAACCGTTTTTAAAAAAGTTATAATAGTAGCCAGTGGTAATATCTTTTACCTCTAAAATAAACTCACAACCTTCTTCACCTTTTATAGTAAAATCTCTAGAGGCACCAACCTCTGGTAAGTCACTTAAGTCTATATTAAAATTTTTAATTATTTTATCTGCCATTTTATATTATTTATTTGCTACTTTCTGATATCTCAGCGCTTACTGAAAATAATTTAACTTCTTCTTTAGAATAATTTTTAAACCGAACGCTAGCGTAATACCCTTTAACACCTCTAGTTTCTACTGTTTTATTTTTAGAAAAGAATATAAAGTCATTTAAGACTGGTGCTGCCACAACGTTAGGGTCATAAATAACTTTTATATTGTTATAACCTATAGATACTACAACTCCTAGCTCTGTAGTAGGGCCATTTGATCCTGAAACGTAAAACACCGTATCACCAACACTAAGGCTAGTATTTATAGGTGGTTCTATTGGTAGTGATA
>Ga0196889_1000433_pt1 | contig 12456 bp, 12 predicted proteins | sample VirMetDEL_Nov_12_FD_166415 | JGI IMG/M metagenome (GOLD analysis project Ga0196889, IMG submission 166415) | Aqueous microbial communities from the Delaware River and Bay under freshwater to marine salinity gradient to study organic matter... | ecosystem: Environmental > Aquatic > Marine >...
CTTAGTTATACTGACCCTACTCATGTTATCTTTACTCTTAAGGATGATGATGTAGAGCACAATGGTAAAACTTATGTTTCTATTGCTAACTTGTATCGTAGTATAGTTCCTCAAGACCCCACTGAGTACACCTTTGCTATGACTGTGTTTGGCAACTGGCATGTCTGGGAAGTTATCCGTGAGGCTCCTCAACTCAAGCCCTACATCACTCGTTGGCGTAGAGAGGCTGAGATTAAGATTAAGTCTGAGGCTATTGCATCCATTGCTACAGAGATGAAGGAAGGTGGCCGTAGTTCTTTCACAGCAGCCAAGCTCCTCCTGGAACGTGGTTGGATTGAGAAGGAAGCAGCCTCTAAGTCTAAGCAGAAGCTACAAGAGAAAGAAGAGCAGGACATGGACCGTGAGGCTATGAAGCTCTTAGGTGAAGAGGCTGAACGTCTCGGACTAAATAAGCTCAATTAATATAACAATCCACCACTGGTAAAGGATTACACACTATGGCAAAGAAGCCAGATATTACAACTATTGCTTCAGGCTATTATAGTCGTCAGGCACTAAACAATAACTTCGAGAACCTACAAGATGGGTTCGACAATACTTTGTCATTGGACGGTAGCACACCTAATGCTATGGGTGCTGACCTCGACATGAACTCTAACGACATCCTTAATGCTAGTCTTGTAGACACTGGTGCTTTGAAGATTGCTGGTACACTTGTAGGTGTAGGTGATCTTAGTGCAGCTGGTGCAACTCTGTCATCCATCTCTCACACAGGTGACGGTAGCACAGTAGCATTCTCTACAGGCTACCAAGCATTTATTACAGACAACACACAAGTTTACATTGATGGTGTCTACCAGAACAAAGCTGGCTACAGCATTTCAGGGACAACCCTGACGTTCTCTGAAGCTCCTCCTCTTAACGCAGCTATTGAGATTGTTGTAGCTCGTACCCTAGACTTTGGTGCAGATGATGCAGCTAACGTAACCTACGACCAAGGCGGCACTGAAACAACAGTTCAACTAGCATTAGACTCTTTATTTTCTGCAACTGCTAAGAAAGAGTATGATACAGTTGCTCTGCTACTCGCAGACACAGCAGACGGGACGTTCTTTAGTACAGGCGATTACGTCACTGTTGTTGAGGGTGGCTTTGCGTACAAAGTTGTAGCTTCTGGTGGCGACCTCACAAACTCTGGCGGTGTCCAGTTTGAATTGCAGCCAAGCAGCTTTGTGTCACCTGATATGTTCGGGGCTGCTCGAACTGACCGTACTCTATTCCAGACTGTGTTAGATTACAGTGCTCTAAACCAACTACCACTTGTTCTTGGTAACGGCATCACAATGGACGGCGATATCATTTTTGACAGTGGTGCAGACATTCGTGATGGCCGAATTGATTTCAACTACTGGTCTTCGACAGGCTCCCTTGGTAAATCCGTTGACCCTAACTCAAGTTCTGCTGGCTCAATCAAAAGTGACATGCGTTTCAGCAATATTACTTTTGATGGCACTGATTACCCAGGCCTCGTTCAGTTTACTTTACCAGCAGGTAGCACTACAACGTCTGTTGTCCTACCTGCATCGGCCTCTAGTGTCGATGACTTCTACAAGGGGCGTATCATTCAGTTTGCTACTGGAGCTGCGGAAAGGGAGTTTTCGTTCACAGGCTCTTATGTAGGTGCGACACGTACATTGACCCTCAACAACGCACTATCAGCAGCACCCCAAGCTGGCGACATCGCACTTTACGGCTGGAACGACAATCTACTTTCTTTGATTGCTGGTGTTAGTGATGTAGTGGTTGATGGCTGCACCTTTCAGAACCTAGACGGATTTGAAATGGTGTCATCTGCTGGCGGTGGTAAAGGCTTTGCATTTGATACTGGCATTACAAATGGCCTTGTCAGCAACAGCACGTTTAGAAATCTGCCAGTGGGCCTATGGGCACAGGGACGTGACGGGACATTCGGCAACGGCGAGAAAGAACGTGCAGTCGGTGTGCAGTTTGTAAACAACCACTTTGATAACGTAAATGCACCAGTTATCATTGCAGGACTAAACGGCGTTGATGCCCCAGACGGTGATTCTGATGATGCTATGACGATTGTTGATGGTGTTACCTACGAGAACTGTGGGCACAACACACGGCGTCTTGTAGGAAGTGATCAACAAAAGTCTGGTGTCCTTAACTTCCTTGAGGCAGCTAACTGTACTGTAACAAACGTCCGTGGCCGCAACGATATTTCATACCCAAATACCACTCCAGGCTATCCCACTGATTTTCCATCCCGTGTTGGTTATGGCCTCACTGGCAATGTAGGTGCAATGATCTGGGGCCAGATGCGTCACGTTCGTATCTCTAACTTTAGCCACCACGGTAATGTTGATGATATTATTGTTATGTCACGGTGTCGTGCACTAGGCGACGATGCGGCAGGTCAAGGTGGTATCATCCGAAACTGCTGGGGCCTATACTTTCAGGGCATTGAGCATCACGGCACAGCAAACCATGTTATTCGTTTGGACGATAACGCATCACTGCGTATGGCGTCTAACGAACTTTCTGGTACGATGCAAGTTGTTGTAGGTGCACTCACTGTTGGCATCTGTGGTGCTGGTATGGAGAACTTTGATCGACTCACACTTGACGTGCAGGAACGATCCAGTGGTAAAAGGGTCATTGGTACTCCAAAACAGATCATGGCGGCAGGCAATACGTTTGCATCATTTAGTACGCAGCTAACAGACTTACGTGGCTCGTTTGAAATCACACTAGCAACCAACACTGCTGTTGCAATCCCTGCACCTAGAGACGTAGGCATGTTGTCTATCGGTAATGGTGTATCTGCTTCACCAGCATCAAATATCGGTGGGTTGTTTCACTATAGAATGCACGTAAATGCTGAGTGTGATTTTATCGGTGGGGGCACCAGCCTAGTTGCTGCAACTGGTGTACAGGTTTCTGATGCAACAGGTACAGCAGACAGGATAACAGTCAGCCCGCACACAGATGGCAACGTGTACATTAAGAACAGGTTTGCAGGCTCACGTACTCTGTCACTTAGGTTCCTGTAATGCACAACAAACAAGGAGATAGAGATGTCTTTAACTAAAGTACACAACAGAATGATCTCTGGATCATCCTACAACATTAAAGACTATGGTGCTGTCGGTGATGGGTCTACGGATGATGCGGCAGCTTTTACTGCTGCTGCTAATGCAATTAATACTGCTGGAGGTGGTAATTTGTATATCCCAGCCTCATCAGGCTATTATGTAATTAATACAGATGTAACAATACAAGCTACAGTAAACCTTGTTTTTGATGGCGGTGTAGTAAATGTTCCTTCTGCTGGTGCAGCAACATTAACTATTTATGGTGGGGTTTCAGCTACAAACTTTCACACGAATATCTTTGCTGTTTCTTCTGAGACTGCTGCTAACTCTCAGGTCAAAATTCGTAATGTAGATGCAACCACAGAGATATCTCCGTACGTTACTGAGATGTCCGCATTCTGGTTCGAAGGTACAACGATTGCTCAAAAAATTAACAAAGCATACCAAGCTGGTGGAGCCAGAACTACAGTAAGAATACCTGCTGGTATTCATCCAATCGACGAACCTATTGTTATGGATCAAACAACATATGGTTCTAATCTGGTCCTTCGTGGTGAAAGCCACATTGCATCGAGCCTAGAAATTGTAGGTGGATCTGCTATTGTTGGTGTTAACGCAAGCAACGGAGATGAGTGTTTAATAGACCAAGTAAGAGTTACTGAAGAATCAGGAGGTTTAACATCTGTTGGCTTGCTCTGTGGTGGCACTAGCCTTGTTGTGAGTAACTGTTGGTTTTCCAATACCAAGTATGCAATCCTTGTCAACTCAGGAGCAGGGATGCATATTGATGGGTGCTATGTTGAGGCAGCTAGATACGGCATGATGATGGCAAGTAACTTTGCTGATTATGATATTGGTGGAATGAACGATCCATCTTCTGTTCAAAATTGTCGGGTTGATAGGTTGTTCTTGTTTAGTTGTGGTGCTGGAAATCAACAAGACCCTGCTGGTCTTCGCATAGATGGAAGCTATTCTGAATTAAACATCTCTAGTGCAACAGGTGCATTTACTGTTGGTGAGACAGTCACAGGTGGAACCTCTGGTGAGACTGCTGTTGTTGTTTCCTATACGACTGGAAAGATTATTGTTAATACTTCGTCTGGTACCTTTACCAGTGGTGAGACAATCACAGGCGGTACGTCTGGACGGACTGCTACACTAGACAGTTCTAATAGCAATGATGTTCGAGACATTCAGTTTACATCATTACAAGTTCGTCAATGCAAACGTCACGGTGCAGTTATTAATAACTGCTCTACTATTTCTGTGCAAGGTAACTTTGCAGCTAATGGTGCGGCTGCTTCTTCAACTGCGGCTGGTTGCTTCATTGGAGACAAAGTTGAGCAGATTACGTTTACGGGGTCTGGTTTTTTTGACAACACATCAAGTGCCGATAGTTACGGTATTCAGGTTAATGGTCCAGACTCACGAGTAAGTCTTGTTGGCTGTACTTTAACTAACGATCAATCTTCAGATCAAGACTATGGTATTTTGCGGCAAGCTGGAAAGGTATACGCAACGGGTTGTATTATGAATGGCAACAATACTGCGGCAACAGCTGGTGCAGTTACAGAAACAGCAAATATAACTTCATAGGTGATACATGACTATTAAACAACAAGGCGGTATCTTCGGAAGAAACCCAACATACAATGATGTTACCGTTGATGGTTCTGTTTCTGTAGATACTATTTCTGAAAAGACATCAGGCTCTGGCGTAACGATTGATGGCTTTCAAGCAATAAATGGTGGGGCTGTTGCATCTGCAAACTCACCTAAGATTGAAATATCTAGTGCCAATGCAAATGGATATAACTACAGGCTTCAATCAACCAATACTGGTTTCTTTACTTTATCTCAGCAAGACGGATCAGTCTTAACTGGGGACGGTACTATTCTAAGGTATAATACATCTGGATACTTTGACGTTTATCAAAACTTAGCAATGGCTAACGGCAAAGGCATCGACTTCTCTGCCACCTCTGGCACTGGCACAAGTGAACTGTTCTCGGACTATGAAGAGGGCGAGTGGACGCCAGTAATTTCAGATGGAACTAACAACGGAACATCAAATGTAGCAGTTGGGACTTACATTAAAACAGGGAACCATGTTCACGTCCAAGGACGAGTACGCCTGTCTTCTCTTGGTTCTGTATCTGGTTCAGTACGCCTGACGGGCCTTCCGTTTAATTCTAAGACTCTATCAAATAACTTTTGTGTGATGGTCGTGGGTCGTGCTGCGGGGTTGAATGTAACTGCTGGTCAGGCCGTGTATGGTGACCTTCGGGCTAATGTAGATTACGTCAACCTAATCATTAACGATGTTGCTGTTGGCACGTCGAACTTACAAGACACCGAGTTCACAGCCGATGGCGACATATCCTTCAGCATGGACTACATCTCAAACTAACAACCACCCCACGATAAATACAGGAGGACGTAATGGCTCTTACTAAAACAACTACCAACGACAAGATCGAGGTTATTCACCTTGCAGCAGGTTATCCTATTGTGCAGGTACGAACAGCAACCATCATTGCAGAGGATGGCGTAGAGCTTTCTCGTTCATTCCACCGCCATGTGCTTACACCTGATGCTGATATTGCACAGGAAGCATTGGAAGTATTTGCAATCGCCAATCAGGTTTTCACTGATACAGCTAAGGCTGCATACGCAGCTGCTCAGTCTGAAGGGGTTTAATCATGTCTAATGTATCAGAATCCCTAGCTGCTAACGGTAGCACAGCTGCCTTGCAGATCAGAGGTCACTTTAACCTCTCCTTGTCAGGTACATGGGGTGCTACAGTCACTGTAGAACGTAGCTGGAACCAGACTGACTGGTTTGTTGTAGACACCTTTACAGGCAACTACGAAGGCGTAGGCTTTGATGCTGAGGAAGTCTTCTACCGTGCTACTGTATCTGGCTATGCCTCAGGTACAGTTGTTATCCGTATCTCAGACAACCGCAACTTCAGTGCTCAAGACGTATTCGTCCAGTAACTAAAGGCTAACTAATGAGACAGATTAACGAAATCTTTATCCATTGCTCTGCTACACAACCTAAGTGGATGGCATCTAATAGCTGTCAACAGAAGGTGGAGGAGATTCGTCGGTGGCACACAGATAAAGGGTGGTCAGATATTGGCTACCACTTTGTTGTAGATCGTCAGGGTGACGTGTGTGTAGGCCGCCCAGTGGAACGTGTGGGTGCTCATGCTAAGGGTCATAACAAGAACTCTATTGGTATCTGTCTCATTGGTGGTTTTGGTTCTGACGCAGACGATAAGTTTGAAGAACACTACACAGACCTTCAACGTAAGGCCCTGGATAACCTTATCAAGGACTTGACAGACACACACAGCAATGCTAAAATACGTGGACACAACGAAATATCTTTTAAAGCATGTCCAGGTTTTCGAGTAAAGGAATACCTTGATGGACAATCCAAAGCCAAAGAAGACCCTGAAAAGGGAAGTAGCAACCCTACTCCTAGCAGTCCTACTCTTATTGATCTTCTTATGGGTCTTCTTCGGAAACTTATTGGCGGGTGAAGCTGTAAAGGTTCTTAACCTACCTATACTTACATTTGCTGGTGCAGCCTTTGGCTTAGACTCAGTAGTCAAACAATGGAACATTAGTAATAAATGAGTGTAACCCTTGCTCAAATTAGACAGGCATCTGAGGATGATCTAGCTACGTTTATTAAACTCGTAGCACCTGAGCAAATCTTGGGTCAAGCTCATGAGGACGTATGTTCTTGGTGGACACGGGCAGACCATAAGTCACACCAACTACTCTTGTTCCCTCGTGACCACGGTAAGTCTCGTCTTGTAGCTTATCGTGTAGCATGGGAACTAACTAAAGACCCTACCCTACGTATCCTCTACATCTCAGCTACAGCTAACCTAGCAGAGAAACAACTAGGCTTCATTAAGTCTATCCTTACTTCTGAGACGTACCGCCGTTACTGGCCTGAGCATGTCAACAAAGAAGAGGGCAAAAGAACTAAGTGGACCAACTCAGAGATTATGTTGGACCATCCTGAACGTAAGAAAGAGAATGTACGTGACCCCTCTGTTTTCACTGGTGGCCTTACTACATCCCTTACTGGTATGCACTGTGACATCGCAGTCCTTGACGATGTGGTGGTATATGAGAATGCTTACACCAACGAGGGTCGTGAGAAGGTTAAGAGCCAGTACTCTCTTCTCTCATCTATCGAAGGTGCTAATGCTAAAGAGTGGATCGTAGGTACTCGTTACCACCCCTCTGACTTGTACAATGATCTGATGCAGATGACTGAGGACCAGTATGATGCAGACGGTAACAAGGTATCAGAAGAGCAAATCTACGAGGTGTTCGAGAGAGCAGTAGAGGATCGGGGAGACGGAACTGGAGAGTTCTTGTGGCCTCAGCAGCAACGTAAGGACGGTAAGTACTTCGGCTTTACCATGCAGATTCTAGCTAAGAAACGTGGTCAGTACCTAGATAAGTCTCAGTTCCGAGCACAGTACTACAACGATCCTAGTGACCCAGACAACGTACCTGTTGACCGTACTAAGTTCCAGTACTACGAACGTAAGCACCTCACACAAGAAAATGGCTACTGGTTCTACAGAGACCGTAAGCTGAACATCGTAGCCTCTATTGACTTTGCTTTCAGTCTATCTAAGAAGGCTGACTACACAGCTATTGTTGTAGTTGGTGTAGACCACATGAATAACATCTATGTCCTAGACATTGATCGTTTCCGTACTGACCGTATCTCTGAGTACTTCGATCACATCTTCCAGCTGTCAGCTAAGTGGTCATTCCGTAAGATGAGGGCCGAGGTTACAGTAGCACAACAGGCTATCGTTAAGCAACTCAAAGAACTAATCAAGCAGCACGGTATGTCCATCAGCATTGATGAGTATCGTCCTAACAAACACCAGGGTAACAAAGAAGAACGTATCTCAGCTACCCTTGAGCCACGTTATGATAACCTTCAGATTTGGCACTACCGAGGTGGTAACATTCAGACACTCGAAGAAGAGTTGTCAATGAGACACCCACCCCACGACGATATTAAAGATGCCCTTGCCTCTGCTATCGACATTGCTGTCAAACCTTCTCAGCAAGTTAAGAGAACAAGAAGCAGTAACATTGTTTGGGCTAACAACAAATTCCGAGGAGCAGGCTAAATGGCTGGCGAAACTATCGAACTACAACACATGCTTGGCCCTGACCACATGGCTGTTGAGATTGCTACTCGTTGGCAAACTTGGTCTAACCTTCGTCAGAGTAAGTTAGAAGAGTGGAAAGAGCTACGGAACTATCTGTATGCTACTGATACTAAGACAACTAAGAATGCTATGTTGCCTTGGTCTAACAGCACCACTACACCTAAGCTGACACAGATCATGGACAACCTCCATGCTAACTACTTTGCTACTCTGTTCCCACAGCAGAAGTGGATGCGGTTTGAGGCTGACACACGAGACAGCAACGTCAAAGCTAAACGTGATGTAATCCAAGCCTACATGAATAATAAGGTTCGTCAGTCTAAACTTGTAGACACTGCCTCAGATTTGTTGTATGATTACATTCAGTATGGTAACTGTTTTGCTACAGTAGCTTGGGAAGACAACTACCAAGTTAAAGAAGCTGGTGATCTTGTAGTCAACTACGTAGGCCCTAAGCTGGTACGAGTATCTCCTTACGATCTGTGCTTCAACCCTACTGCCTCTAGCTTTGAGAAGGCTCCTAAGATCATCCGTTCCATCAAGACACTTGGTGAGATACGAGCAATGATTGAGAACGATCCTTCTAACTCTCACCTTGAGGGTGTGTTCACTAAGATGCTGGGTGCTCGTGCATCAGTTCGTGGTGCAGACAGTGAGTACAAGGCTGACGGCTTTATTGCTGATGGCTTCTCATCTATCCAAGAATACTACGAGTCAGACTACGTAGAAATCCTCACCTTCTACGGTGACTTCTATGACACAGCTGAAGGCAAGCTACATAGTGATCGTATCATTACTGTTGTAGACCGTGCCTACGTACTGGCTAACGAGGAGAACCCTAGCTGGTTGGGTAGTGCTCCTATCTTCCACGCAGGGTGGCGTCCACGTCCAGACAACCTCTATGCGATGGGTCCACTGGATAACCTCGTAGGTATGCAGTACCGTATCGACCACCTTGAGAACCTTAAGGCTGATGTCTTCGACCAGATCGCCTACCCAATCATGAAGATTCGTGGTGACGTAGAGGACTTCGACTTCGAACCTGGTGCTCGTATCTATCTAGGTGAAGAGGGTGACGTAGGTTACTTAGCACCTGATGCTACAGCATTGCAAGCAGACCTACAAATTAGGCTCTTAGAAGACAAGATGGAAGAGATGGCTGGTGCACCTAAGCAAGCTATGGGTATCCGTACTGCTGGTGAGAAGACAGCCTTTGAGGTGCAGTCCCTACAGAATGCAGCCTCTCGTATCTTTGAACACAAGACTGCTCACTTCGAACGTACATTCCTTGAGCCAATCTTGAATGCAATGCTAGAGGTCTCTCGTCGTTACATGAACATGTCTGATGTTATCCGAGTTATGGATGATGCTACAGGTGCAGTCCTGTTCCAGACAGTTACAAAGGATGACATCACAGCTAAGGGTAAGATCGTTCCTGTAGGTGCTCGTCACTTTGCTGAACGTGCTCGTCGTATCCAGAACCTTACACAGCTGTACCAGATCAAACTATCTGATCCTTCTGTAGCAGCACACATGTCAGGTAAAGAGTTTGCTCGTATCCTTGCAGATGAACTAGGTGAGCCAACATTGTTCAGTGAGAACATCCAAGTCACTGAGCAACTAGAAACACAACAGCAGATGCAAGAAGCTGAAGCTATTAATCAAGAACAGCTTATGGCTGCTCAAGAAATGGGAATTTAAGAATGGCTAAGAAAACTACAAAGAAGTTTACCTTCAACCCTCGTGCAGGAACAATGGACCAGCCAGGTGCTAACCCACCTAAGCCTAAGAAGGTTACAGCACCTAAGACATCTCTACGTCCTAAGGCTCGTCCTGCTGCACCTAAGACTTCCGTCCGTCCTAAGAAACGCCCAGGTAAGTAATGCAGTCAGCATGGCTTAAAGGTCTTAAGGCAGGACAGAAAGAGAAACGAAAGGCTGAGGTACTAGGTTATCGGAATGCCTTCGATTCTCTCAAAGAAATTCTCGAACGTGATTTCAAGAAGAAACAATCCGTTCGTGATTATGATGTTCCAAATTGGGAACTTCGACAGATTGCTACCAATGAGTATAACCAGGCTCTGGACGATCTGCTTAAACTAATCACACTGGATAAGGAATAACTATGAGTGTATTTACTGAGGGTGCTGCAACCACACAGTCTACTCAGACAGAGCAAGTAACTACTGAGACCTCCCCACCACAGGAATCTTTTGTAGCAAAGCTCGTAGAGGCTAAGGGAGAGAATTGGAATAATCCTGAGGTACTAGCTAAAGGCAAATTAGAAGCTGATGGCTACATCCAACAACTTGAGTCACAACTCACACAGATGCGTGAAGACTTAGGTAAACAGGACTATGCTCAAAAACTTCTCGACCAGTTGCAGAATAAGGCCGCAGACCCCACCACTGCGAATGCTGCAATGCCCAACAATAATAATACTGGTGGCACGTCAGATGGGAACACCAACCCTAACCTGAGTGAGGATGACCTGAAGAGCCTTGTCGAAAAGACACTATCTGCACGAGAGAAAGATGGCCTGGTAAAGCAGAATCTATCTATCGTAGATCAGGAACTGGAAAAGAGCTACGGCACAGAAGCCAAGGCAACAGTCCAGAAGAAAGCAGATGAGTTAGGAATTAGCATTGAACGTATGCAAGAGATTGCTGCTGAAAGCCCTAACGCATTCTTTAGCCTGATTGGTGAGCCGAAGAAGACCTTCAACCCAATGGTTCAAGGTTCGGTTCGAACAGAAGGTGTCAACATGCAGTCTTCGACGGAACGTAACTGGGCCTACTATCAGAACCTACGTCGAACAAACAAACACGAATACTACACACCTAAAGTCCAACAACAGCTTATGGAAGATAAGATGCGGATGGGTGATGGTTTCGGCAATTAAACTCAACGAAGGTACTACCTTCACTTTAGAAAAGGACTAGCACAATGGCTGGTATGATTTCCTCAAATGCAGACATGCAACGTCTGATCCGTTCCGAGGTATACTCCTCAGAACTCAAAGACATCCTCCGTGACGAAATGCAGGCACAACGGTACGTCCGTATGCTTGACGGTTTCCCAGATGGTGACACATTCACTATCCCAACAATCGGTAAAACCGTTACTGCTGACTACACAGAAGATACTCAGGTTGCTTACGTTCCTATGGACACAGCCGAGTTTCAGTTCACTGTTGACCAGTACCTCCAGTCAGCTTCTTACATCACTAAGAAAGCTGCACAGGACTCATTCTACAGTGCACAGTTGGAAGCTCGTTTTGTTCCTGAGCAAGAACGTGCAATCATGGAACACTTTGAGTCCACTACCTTTGCTTCCCCTGAAGTTGGTGTAACAGCTAACTCCGCAGAAGCTATTGATGGTATTGCTCACCGTGTGTCAGGTGGTAACGCAGGTCGTCTTCAAGTAGAAGACTTCGCATTTGCTCGTTACTCACTGAAGAAAGCAGATGTACCTGATCGTGGTATGGTTGCTATCGTTGACCCATCCGTTGAGTACACGTTGAACACATTGACTAACTTGTCAAACGTGTCAAACAACCCAATGTGGGAAGGCATCGTTCGTGACGGTATCGCAACTGGTATGCGTTTCGTAGCTAACGTCTATGGCTTTGATGTATACACATCTAACTACTTGAAAGCTACAGTAGCTGACTCTGCGTTGCTTGAGAAAGATGGCACAACAGCCAATGACTTCTCAACTAACAACGGTGTTGCTAACTTGTTCTTCTCTTCTGATGCGACAGCTAACCCATTCGTGGGTGCATGGCGTCAAGCTCCAGAGGTTGACTACGAGTACAACAAAGACTTCCAACGCCACGAGTATATCACTACTGCTCGTTACGGTGTTAAGAAGTACCGTCCAGAAGGTATCGTTTCTATCGTAACGAACCCTGCTGTATAAGACTTAAAGGTTGGGGGGCTTCGGCTCCCCTTCCTACTTACTTTCATTTTGTTGTTGACAGATTTGAGAATGCTTGTATAATCTCTTTGTCTCCCAGGGGGTATATCCTCTAAGTATATACACTTCACTAACCTAAGGACATCCTAATGGCTAACGTAAACCACTCAACACTCACTGATCCATATCTCCATGA
>Ga0196889_1000438_pt1 | contig 12408 bp, 17 predicted proteins | sample VirMetDEL_Nov_12_FD_166415 | JGI IMG/M metagenome (GOLD analysis project Ga0196889, IMG submission 166415) | Aqueous microbial communities from the Delaware River and Bay under freshwater to marine salinity gradient to study organic matter... | ecosystem: Environmental > Aquatic > Marine >...
GTGTGCAACATGCGTTAACTAAGTTGACGTTTAAAGATAAAGAATAGGGAGATTATTAATATGGTAAAAATATACAATGATCTTGGCTATCGCGATCTAATTGCCGAACTTATTGAGCGAGAAAGGAGAGATAAGATAACTGCCGACAAAGAAAAGCTCAAGGAGAGCTGGAAAGGTAGCGGCAAAAGAAAAAAGGTCAATTATAAATAACAGGTAGGAGATGAAAATGATCACAGTAGATGAGTATGTTATAGACCCATTTCGCAGCGGAATTAGAATGCCTTTAAATGCAGAAATACTAAGTGTGAGCTTTCAGCAGAACGAACTTTGCATGTGGGCGAAAGTTAACACAGAAGAAGTAACAGAGATACGGAATTTTCAGGGTTTTGGTACTGGGCATGAGATACCAAGAGGTATGGGCATAGATTACGCCTTTATTGGAACTGCTCATGTGGATAATGGGCCTGTATTTCATATATTTGAACGGTTAGGTCTATAACACAGGAAGGGGTGAGAGTATGACAATTAAAATACTTATAGCTAGGGTAGAGGTAAGCGACCAATACGGCACTTATGAAGATAAGATAATTGGCGCTTTCGACGATGACGACAAGATCGCACTAGCTATAGAGAATGTAGAGCAAAAATATAAAACTAAGCGTATGGTAATTAAAACGTATGAATGTCTTATAAACGTACCATGCACCTACTAAACACAATAGAGAGTAGGAGGTAGAGATAACATGAAGAAGAAGCGACCAAAGATTCTAACGCCAGCAAAGATAGGGCAGATTGATCCGAAGATAGTTAGGCTGGCAATTAAGAAACTTAAAGAAGTCCGACTACATGACAAAAGAAAATCTGAATTTGAGCGCGCGACGAGATTGAAGGGCTACTCCTTAAATAAGGAAGAGAGAGGACGTTATGAGGATAACTGGCTGCAAGAAGCTTGGGAGATATTTAACCTAATAGATATTGATAATATAAGAGGTGACACATGATAGATATGGAAGAATTTGACGCTTGCACAGCATATCAACGTCAAGGAGACACTGCAGAGATAACTTGTAGGTTTGGTATGTGGTCAGTGAGAGGGCCATACGGATTGAAGTTAATTGATGAGGCTATGGGGTATTTCCAGCAGTATAAGCTAGATGGTGAGTATGCTTCTATTATTGGTGGAGATAGCGTGGCTGATAGGCTTAGAGAAAGTATGATGGAGGTTGAGAATGATCACAAATATAATTGGTGAGAACGAGTATGAAGTGTTTGTATATGATTGGGTGGATCTTCACGATGATTATTTGTGTGGGCATGTAAAACGACAACCTGATGCAGACGAAGAAAGTGACTTGAGATATTGGATGTTTTACCCAATAGGAGGTAGTAAGCCTTTAATGTGTTGTGACCTTAAGGAAATATCAAAATTTATTAGTAAGTTAAATGGTGGAGATTAAGATGGAACAGAAAGAAGTTATATTAGATGTACTAGCTAAGGCTAAACAACAAGGTGTCAATGCCTTCTTAGGTGGTGGGTGGGTGAGAGATACACTACTAGGAAAGACACCCAAGGATGTGGATATATTTGTACTAGGGGAGCAATCAACTTTCTTAACCAAATATTTCCCAAAACACGTCACACACCACCCACTAGATGTGGGAGCCTCCTATGGGAAATCTGTAGACTACGGCGGTAGTGGAGATAGTATCAGAGAAGATGTAGATAAAATAGAGAAGTATGATATTGGAGATTTAGATATTATCTATATGAAGCACAGTACAATATTAAGTGCATGTAGCTCTTTTGATAGCTCTATTTGCCAGTGCTATGCAATACTTGACGAAGAAGGTAATCTTTGCTACTATGTATCAGATGACTTCAAAGAGTACGAGGATAACAATACTATCTATTTCTATAGTGATATTCAGACAACAGAAGGTCACATAGAAAGGATTAAGAGTAAGTTTCCAGATGCCACATATAAAGATAAAATGCTTACTGAATCTAAGCCTTATACTCAAGTATTCGTAAAATAGGAGTAATATGTGGGAACACAACAAGAAGCAATCAACGCGATAAACAGTGGTGAGAATGTAGACCTATCAGGTGCAGCAGGGTATGGCAAGTCTTGGGTAATTGAGCAGGTGATAGATAAGTACACTATTGTAGCTGCACCTACAGGGATTGCTGCACTTAATGTGGGTGGTGAGACATGCCACTCTATATTTGGATTGCCTTATGGTATTCCATCTGAGGAAGATAAAGCTAAGAGAACTCGAACTTTTACAAACCTATTTACAGGGGATCATGTCAAGAGGTTAGTGATTGACGAATGCTTTAAAGGAGGTACAGAGGTATTAACAAAAAGAGGGTTCATACGTTTTGATAAGCTACTGGAAGGAGAGGAAGTAGCTCAGTTCGATGCTGACAGTAAGGAGATTGACTTCAGTATTCCTACTAGGTATATTAGTAAAGATTACGAGGGGGACATGGTGAACATAAAATCAACTCATAAGATTGATATTACTTGTACGGCCAACCATGAGCTACTACTCTACAACACCACTAATAGCAAATACGAAAAAGTCAAAGCCAAAGATTTCAAACCTAGCAGTAGGAATCTTATGCTAACTTCTGGAAGAATCAAAGACGAGGGGAAGTGTTTGAGTACGATGGAGAAGTTAGCTATAGCATTTCAAGCAGATGGGTACACCAAAGGTAAGTATAGCATGAATCTCAGCGCTGTAAATATGGTTAAGAAAAGGTTTGGCTACACTCCCAAAGAAGACCACTGTACTGTCGTTTTCAGATTTAGAAAAGAGAGTAAGATAAAAAGGTTTATAGAAGATTTTTCAGATTTAGATATTGTAAGGTATGATAATCCTAACAGTAACCAAGAGAAGTTTACTATTAAAAACATTCCTATGAAGTATATAAATAAAGATTTTAAAGAAGTGTTTGAATTAGGGGATTTTTGCTTAAGTAAAGCTAAAGAGTTCTTAACCTATGTCCAGCATTGGGATGGATTACAAGGAGTAAACAAAAGTGGGGGCTATTGTAATACTAATAAAAGTAGTATCGACTTCGTACAGAGTTTGTGCTGTTTGGCTGGGTATACTGGCAATGTCAGTAGGATTCCAGATAACAGAAAAGATTCTTACAAAGACCACTACAAGCTGTACTTCAGGGAGGACTGTGACTACATAACGACTCAGAATATTAGTAAAGAAGTGTTTAACTATAAAGGTAAGGTCTACTGCGTAGAGATGCCTAAAGGAAACATTATCATACGTAGTGGGAGAAGTACTCATGTAGTGGGTAATTGCAGTATGTTAAGAGCTGACCACCTAGATTTAATTGATCATAAATTAAGGCTAATTAAGCAGAATAATAAACCCTTCGGAGGGCTACAGATGATCCTTGTGGGAGACTTATGGCAACTCCCTTGTATTATTGGTGCTGATGAGAAGCGCATATACCGCAGGCTGTATGATAGCGGGTTCATCTTTGATTCTAATGTGTGGGAAGAGGCTAACTTCAAATCTATTGTATTGACAGAGGCTAAGAGGCAAGAAGATGAAGCTCAAGTGTCACTACTTAATGCTATTAGAACTAAAGGTAAGCATTGGAAAGAAGCTGTAGTAAGGTTGAATGAATGGTGTGTAGCAGAGCATGACCATCACACACTACACTTATGTAGCTACAATAAAGATGCTGACAAGATTAATAAGCTACACTATGATGAGAACACTAACCCAACAAAGTTATACCTAGCAGATATAGAAGGAGACTTCAACAGTAGGGATTGCATAGTAAATAGTAGCATTAGTCTAAAAGATGGACTACGTGTAATTCTCTGTGCTAACTGTCCAGATAAGACGTATCGAAATGGTCAGATGGGAGTGGTGACATTTATGGGTGGTAACTACATTGAAGTCAAGTTAGACTCAGGAGAGAGAGTTGAAGTGGTGCCTAATGAGTGGGAATCCTTTAAATATTCTAGAGGAATTTCAGGTGTACAGAAAAAGTCCACAGGAAAATTCAAACAGATGCCATTACGACAAGCAGGAGCTATTAGTATAAATAAGGCTCAAGGGTTGACTCTAGACAGTATCTGTGTTAATCTGGGGAGTAGATCGAGAACAGCTCTAACCTATGTTGCACTATCTCGTGTGAGAGATTTGAGGAATATCAGTTTGGCTAGGCCGATTACGGAAGACGATATCATAATAAGTGCGAGAGTGGGAAAATTTTATAAGGGTTTGGAAGAGAACTAATAGGGGTTATAAATGAGTCAGCAAGAAGAAGGTATACATGTAGGTAATATAGCCTGTATAGATTGCAGTAGCTCAGATGGCATGTCACTATATGAGAAGGATGATGGATCATTTGATGCCTACTGTCGTGCAGGATGTGATGAGAGAGTAAGGTACAAGAGTAATAATAAGTTAGCTGCTACAGAGTTGGCTGGTGAGTATGGTATTAAGAAAGTATCACGAAAAGGTAGGAGCACAGTTAAAGTGGATAAAGAGGAAGTAGCTACACCCGTTAAACGTAGAAGTAAGAAAGTAATAAGTGTTATCTCAGCAAATGAGAGAGACTCCATACATGACAAGTCTTCTGCAAAGAGTAAAGGGTATCGTGGCATTGCAGACAAGTACAATAAACACTTTGGCATCCGTACAGGGTTTAGCGCGGAGAGTGGAGAAGTAACACATAGATACTACCCATGTACTAATGGTAAGACATCAGAAGGCAAGACTAAGCTAGTAGGCTACAAGCAGCGTGTATGTGCCACTAAAGACTTCTTCTCTACAGGTACAGTATCTAAAGATTGTGACATGTTTGGGCAGTGGAATTGTAAAGGTAGTGGAAAGTACCTTATAATCGTAGGTGGGGAAGAGGATGCCTCTGCAGCGTATCAAATGCTTAGAGAAGACCAGATAGCTCGTAATAAAGATCAATACCAAGCTGTAGATGTAGTATCCCCCAGTACAGGGGAAACCTCAGCAGCAAGTCAGGCTAAAGGGCAGTATGAGTTCTTTGATGGGTATGAGAACATTATAGTAGCTATGGATGACGATGAGGCAGGCAGGAAGGCTGCTGACGCTCTTATTGAGGTACTACCTATGGGTAAGGTAAGGGTAATGAAACAGCCCTGTAAGGACGCTTGTGAGGCCATACAGAAGGACTTGGAAAATCTTTGGGTCAGTGCATTTTATTCATCTAAAAAACCTAAATTAGCTGGAGTGGTTGCTGGGGAAGATATGTGGGAAGCTGTAGTGGACTCTGTATCTAGACCAATGATCCCCCTCCCACCAATGCTGAAACCTTTGGAGGATATGCTATGCGGAGGACTACCTTATGGGGAGATCATCAATATCTTAGCTGCTAGTGGAGTTGGAAAAACTAGTATAACAAATGGGTGTGAGTTATTTTGGATATTTAATGCCCCCTATAAGTGTGGGATACTGAGCCTAGAGGCAGGAGCTGGAAAATTCTTAACTAGGATACTCTCTACATACCTCAAGAAGAATATTGCAAGGTTTAAGACTATAGAGGAGAAAGTCGCCTTCTTGGAGAGCAACAAGGAAAAGTGTTTTGACTTATTCAGTGATGAAGAGGGAGAAGACAGGTTTTGTCTTGTGGATGATAAAGGTGATTTAGATAGTTTAGCCTCTGCCAAAGCTATTATCCAAAAGATGATTATACAGGCAGGTTGTGAGATAATCATTATTGACCCTATACAAGATTTGCTAGACTCCTTATCCGTGGAGGAGCAGGCCGCTTTCGTAGGTTGGCAAAAGAAGATAAAGGCAATGTATAATACAACCTTTATAAATGTAAACCACACTCGTAAGTCTGGAGGAGGGGCTAAAGCAGGGAGCCAAGGAGGACTACTTACAGAGGAGGATATGCAAGGGACTTCAGCACTGTATAAATCTGCTGCTGTAAATGTAATATTAACAAGAGATAAGACTGCAGAAGATCCAGAAGAGCGTAACACTACTAAAGTGACATTGTTTAAGTCTAGGGATGCAGGAGAGACTGGAGTAGCTGGGTATCTGTTTTACGATATAAATACCGCAACACTACATGATAAAGATGAGTGGTTTAAAGGTAGACAGGCTTGACAAACTACCTTAAGTGTGTATAATGGCGGGGGAGTAACTAAGAGGAGATGTATGAATAACTTATATGTAGTAGATGTTGAAGGTGACAGTTTAAAGGCCACTAAATTGTGGTGCCTAAGTTGGCATCACCTAGAGACAGAAACCTCTGGCACTGTTACATCCTACTCAGAGATGAAGGAGTTTCTAAAGGGTAAGGATAAGCAGCTTATCATGCACAATGGTATCTGTTGGGATAAACCTACCTTAGAAAGATTACTTAAGATAAAGATTAAGCACAAAATGGTTGACACACTGGGCTTATCGTGGTATCTTTATCCTAAGAGGGTTAAGCATGGCTTAGAAGGTTGGGGAGAAGATTTAGGAGTTCCTAAGCCTGAGATCACTGACTGGGAGAACTTAACCTTAGAAGAGTATTGCCATCGGTGTGAGGAAGATGTTAAGATTAATACACTTCTATGGCATAAAATGGTAGGGGATTTAAAGGAGATATATAGGGATAAAGGAAATTGGCAAGCGCCAGTAGACTACACATCATTTAAGTTATCTTGTGTAGCACTACAAGAAAAATCAAAATGGAAACTTGATGTAGCTGGAGCAGTGAAGTTAGTTGACATGTTTGAGGAGAAGATTTCTCTAGCCACAGATAATTTGAACTCTGTGATGCCAGAAGTGCCTAAGACAGTAAACAAGACAAGGCCAGCTAAGCCTTATAAGAATGATGGAGAGCTATCTGCAAGTGGGATTAAGTGGAAAGACTTAACTGATGAGAGGGGGCTATCCTTTGACTATGAGGGAGAAGTAAAAGTAGTACAGAAGATGCTACCACCTAATGCTGGAAGTCCTGTACAGATTAAGGATTGGCTGTTCTCTTTAGGCTGGGTTCCATTGAACTTCGACTTCAAGAGAAATAAAGAGACAGGTGATGTTAGGAAGATACCACAGATTAAGGATAAGGATGGTGAGTTGTGCGAGAACATATTAAAATTAGTAGAGAGTATTCCAGAGCTTAAATATTTAGTTGACTTAGGGATTTTATCTCACAGGAAAGCATTAGTTAGTGGCTTCCTAAAGAGTGCAGAAGAGAATGATGGATATATTATAGCTGGTGTACAGGGGTTTACAAATACTCTACGCTTTAAGCATAAGACAGCAGTTAACATACCTTCACTCCGTAAACCCTATGGCAAGGAGATACGAGGACTACTTATAGCTGCCAGTGAAGAGTATGAGTTATTGGGAAGTGATAAGTCTTCACTTGAGGATAGGACTAAGCAGCACTATATGTGGCCTCACGACCCAGAGTATGTAAAGAGTATGCTAGCTAAAGACTTCGACCCACACTGTGATATTGCAGAGGTAGCTGGATTAATGACAAGTAGTGAAGTCAAAGCTTATAAATGGATGGATCAAAGGGATTTGAAAGAAGTTGTAGGGAAGGATGGCACTAAGTATGTTAAGAGTGTTTTAGCAGATAAGAGGTATGCAGGAAAATCTGCAAATTATTCTAGCACTTACGGCGCAGGCGCTGATACAATAGCCAGAGCTGCTGGAGTTCCTAGGCGAGTAGGTAAGTCTCTGCACAAAGCTTACTGGGAAAGAAATTGGAGTTTGAAGGCTATAGCAGATGAATGTATCACTACAGAAGCCATTGGGCTAAAGTGGTTGTGGAATCCTATAGCTAATATGTGGTATTACTTAAAGAAGGATAAGGACAAGTTCAGCACACTTAATCAAGGGACAGGAACATACTGTTTTGATATGTGGATTAAGGAGATACTAAAGACTAGGAAGCAACTGACAGCACAATTTCACGATGAGATAATCCTTGAGATTAAGAAGGGACACAGGAAAGCAGCAGAGAAGTTATTAAGAGATGCTATAAGTGTTGTTAATAAGGAGTTGAAGCTAAACAGGGAGTTGGGGATTGATATTGATTTTGGAGATAACTATGCACAAATACATTAAAGGAGAAAGCAATGAGTAAAGCAAAGTATAAGGTTGGGGATAAGTTTAATGCAGTGCTTATTATAAGTGACGTAGATGACGATGGAGAGGGTGAGCTTGTTGAGTTCTGGGTGGAAGACTTATTTGATAGAGATGGTGATAGGACTCGTGTTGGAAATGACCAATGTATCGCTTTTAACAACTTAGATGAAGCCTTTGACCCACTCCACAGAGAGCGTAAGAAGCAAATGCGTATTGCAGAGCTAGAGAAAGAGTTGGGGGAGTTGAAGGATGCAGACTAATATTAAACTAATACAACAAGAAGGAGTACTAAACAATGATGCCTAAATTTCTATCACAAGTTCCACTAGGCTCATTTGAACATGAAGACGGAGGTAAGGGGTTATCACTAACTTATGAGTGGCTAACTGAGCAGCTTAGGTTAGGAGGTAAGATGGGGAATAATGAAGTTATTAGTCAAGTTAATGTAGCACATGAAGGTATTGTGTTATTTGTAAAGGAGGAGAAGTAAGATGGAATTATATATTAAGGTAAGTTTCTGGTGTGGAGTTATAGTACTCCTAATAAACCTTGGGGCATTGAGTTTTGCCACCTTCCCAATTGAAGTTAAGCAATCACTTGGGCTTAAGGTTGTACAGACGTTGGTGGGGGCAGGTGTAACCCTATGGGCAGGGACACTTTTATACGCATCATAGTGTAAGTATTAAACATATTAAATTAAACTAAGAGGAAGAGTAAAATGGGATTAAAAGTAAAAAGTAATAGCGGCAACGGCGATTCTAAAGTAGATTGGAATGCCATTAATGTCCAAGTTGAGGATGATACACATGAAGCTCGTGTATCCCTTATTGTAGACTTAGGTGAACAGAAACGTGCTGATGCAGTCTACGGCGTTAAAATGAATAAAGCCAACGTAAGCTACTTTGCAACAGAAGAAGAAGCTCACGACTACATTGATGAAGCTAATGATATTGTAGGTGATTGGGTGATGGATAAGGAGGGCTATGATGTAGCTCCAGAAGAAGTAACAGTTGATGCTAAACTCTTAGAGCTTGTTAAGGACGATAAAGAGTTAAGCTCTCTAGATGAAGGTGACACAATCTTCAAAGTAGACTTCAAGATTAAAAGCCGTAAGAATGCAGAAGAGGTAGCTTACTTTGCAGACCTAGTAGATGTGTATGTAGACTACGGTGAAGACATGGGTGCTCCAAAACAGTTTAGAGTTATGCTCAATAAGACAGACTTTAAAACTCGTGAGTTGCAAGGTTACGCCATGTCTAACGTACCTCCTATGAAAGATGGTGGTATATGGACATTTGCACCTCTATCTATGCACACTAAACTAGCTAAAGCTACAGGCTGTAGTACAGTGTTAGAAGATGGTGATGATGCAGGTGATGTAAGTTTGTTCTTAGATAAGCCACTAGGTTTACCTACTACACAGTCCACTAAAGGTGATAAGACTTACTTAAAAGTGGGTGCTCCTTGTGGCCTCCCTAAGAAAGTTCTTGCATTAGGAGTTACTGAGCTAGACGTATCACCAGAAGCTATCACTTTTGAAGATGCCACTGTAGAGCAGCTAGAGAATGCTACACTACGCAAAGCTGTTATTGATAAGATTAAAAAGGCGGTTAACTATCCAGACTCACAAATTCAGAAAGCAATCGAAGAGTGGGAAGCTTCTAAAGGAAGTGCCTCTAAAAAGGATGAAGAGGAAGCTCCTGAACAAAAGAAAGCTCCAAAGAAAGCTAAGAAGAAGGTAGTAGCTAAGAAGGTAGTGGAAGAAGAGGAAGATGCATTCGACGAAGATATTCCGTTTTAAGAGTAGTAAGTAATAATATAGGGAAAAGGATTTCCCCATTAAATAGGAGATAAGGTATGGGCTTAAAAGTTAAAAGTTCAAGTAAGAAAGAGTTAAACAATTTTCCTGAGTCTGAGCTAGTAGCTATTTTAGATGCAGATTATTGTAGTTACCCCTGTGCCAGTGTTGGTGATGAAGTAGTAATTAAAGTAGTCCACACTAAGACAGGAAAAGAGAAAGAGTTTAAGAATAAGACAGCGTTCCAAGGTAGAAGTAGTAAGACTATTGGTGGGTGGCTTGGAGCTGAAAATGAGAAGAGAGAGGGGAAGGGTAAGAAGCCATTCGCTCTTGATGACTTCACTTTAGAAGTTGTACAACGTAGGAAGAAAGAGTTTAAGATATTGAGGGATGACGATGGCGAACAGACTTCTATAGAGGAGCTATCTGACGATGAAGCACTTCGTAACATCTTCCACAGTGCTAAATCTGTAATCTTGAGTGGCTTAAAAGCTTTAGGTACGGATAAGTATGAAGCTTATCTGGGTAAAGGTAAGAGCTTTCGATTAGATGTATCTACACTTAAGAAGTATAAAGGTAATAGGGATAAAACTCTAAGGCCACTTGTTATGAGTGAGGTGTCTGAGTATATCCAGAAAGCTTTTAGTGCAGAAGTGGTGACAGGTATTGAGAATGATGATAAGGTTGTTATGAGGGCTTATGGAGATCCTAATGCAGTAGTAGTAGGGGTTGATAAAGACCATTACGGGAGTCCTATAAAATTCTTCAATGTCAATCGTCCAGAAGAAGGAATTATAGATGGTAACTGCTTTGGTAAGTTGTGGGTACAAGGCACAGGCACTAAGGAGAAGATCAGGGGTTTTGGTAGATTATTTGCATACTGGCAGATGTGCTCAGAAGACACTGCAGACAACTACAAAGCTAATTGCCACTCAGATGTTAAGTGGGGCGCTAAGAGTGCTTACAAACTACTGTGTGAAGCTAAGGATGATAAAGAAGCTATTGAGTTGATGATATCTTGCTTTAAGAAACTATATCCAGAGCCTAAAGTAGTGGAGAGTTGGAGAGGACATTCTATGATGATAGATTGGCTGTATGTTATGCGTGAGATGTATCAGCTAGTGACTATGAAGCGTTGGGTGGGTGATAGTAGAACTATTGATACTGAGATGGAAATTTATGAGGTGAAGTATGAATATAATACTGACACCCAAAACAACAACAAAACAGAGGATTAAAAATGAGTTTAATTAAAGATCGTAGTAAAATTGCAGGAATCGTGGCATCAATACTGTTAATGGTGTTAGCTTTGAATAGCTTCACTATTGTCTCAACAGGATCAGAAGCGTCAGTAGAATCTTTTGGTAAAGTACATACAGGTAAGGTTCTTACAGGATTCAATATTGTAGCTCCTTGGTGGGGTATTGATGAGTACAACAACTTACTAGAGACTGAGACACTAGAGGATAAAGGTATCCCATCACAGGATAAGTTTAAAACACAGATGGACATTAGTTACACTGGGCATTTCCTCTATGGTAATGCAGATAAGATTAGAGCTACCACAGGTACATATAGTCAATTCTTAAGCACTCACGTAGCTAAGAAGGTTCTTAGTTGTAATATTGGTGCAGGTACTCGTGTTAAGAACTCTCAAGCATTCTTTGAGGAAGCCACCCAAGTATTTATGACTGACTTTGTACTTAAGTGTGTGAATGATTACCTTACCTCTGATGAAGTAGGTGGTGGGTTTGAGATAACACAGGTGCAGTTTACAGATATTAACTTAGACCCAGTAGTTCGTAAGTTTATGGTTACTACTAAAGAGCGCCAAGAGCAAGAAGCACAACAAGAATCTGCCCTAGCTATTGCTGACTTAAAAGCTCAAGAAGTAATTAAGGTATCTGCTGCTAACCTACTTGCAAGTAAGGATAATAAGTTAGCTGCTAAGAATATCTCAGATGCTAAACGATATGACATTGAACAGACAGCAGCGGGTAATATTGAGTTAAGTAAATCAGTTACTACTAAGTTGGTGCAGTATATTGAAGCTCAACGCTGGAATGGTGCAAGGTCTACTGTAGTGGCAGGTGCTAGTACAGAGTTATTAATTGATACACGAAGTAAGTAGGGAGAAGGGAGATGAGCTTATTTGGTAAGCACAGAGTAAGGGCATCTTTCTACCATATTGGGGCTTTATTGTTCTTAGGGTTTACAGCCCTAAACTTTGCTAACATCATAGATAATACTACAGCTTACTTATTGACTTCTGTACTGTTTGTTGTAGATTATATAGCAGAGATGTTTGACCCTCACCCAAGTAACATGGGGACGTGGTATGAGAGATACTTCCATAGAATGTACGAAGATGATACGGAGTAATATATGAATACTAAAACATTTACAAGTACTATATTGGGAGTAGTTGCTGGCCTGAGCTTTGGAGCAGCTATGTTACTTATTGGTGACAACTTGCCAATGCCATTCAA
>Ga0196889_1000444_pt1 | contig 12339 bp, 23 predicted proteins | sample VirMetDEL_Nov_12_FD_166415 | JGI IMG/M metagenome (GOLD analysis project Ga0196889, IMG submission 166415) | Aqueous microbial communities from the Delaware River and Bay under freshwater to marine salinity gradient to study organic matter... | ecosystem: Environmental > Aquatic > Marine >...
GGATATGTCTTTCGGCATATAGTGATGACCAGTCCGGTGTTCTTGTGGCAAAGCTCAATGAGAGCCGTGAGGATGGAATACGTCTTTCCTGAACGCGTCCCTCCTTGATGGACTTGGATGCGTGCCTTTGATTTCCGAACGTGGTAATATGTCGCGGGAAGGTTACTCATCTAACCATGAGAGGGGCTTCTTCTCTTGAATCTCAATCTCTTGCCGTTCAATGTACCCACGTTTTTTGCCTTTGGTCTTTAGGAAGAAGATAGTCGCTGCCGGGTTGCCTTCCTTCACGAGCTTATAGAGGTGGGATTCTGCGAAGTCGAGAACGCTGTCCGATATAGAGTCGACCGCTTTCTTATAGTCGGCATCAGCCTTCATCCAATTGTAATGACTGCCTCTATCAATGCCGACCGTCTTTGCTGCTGTCGATACAATACCGAGGGATTTCTCCAACGCTTCGAGCATCGCTTTTTTAAGTGTTGAATTTTGTTGATTCATTGCTTGTGTTTTAAAGAAAACGAAGGGGGTCGTCACCAATGCCCCCTTCTCTGATAAGGTTTATCCAAATAGAAAGAACGTTCGGTGACTTATAGATTTTCTTTAGTTGCTTTCTTACCGGTGAAGTCCTCCCATCGCTTTACGATGACATCGCAATACTTCGGGTCAAGTTCCATCCCGTAACATTTGCGGTTTGTTTTCTCTGCTGCGATGAGTGTCGACCCTGAACCGAGAAATAAATCAACAATATTTTTTTTTGTCGGCATCAAATCATTAAATATTTCCACAAATAAAGTCACGGGTTTTTGCGTCGGGTGAACTCTTGTTTTCAACTCGTCTTTATGATTTCCAGAACGCATACTACCCGCCCATATATGCTTGTAAATCCTCAGCGGCGTTTTTAAATCCGTCCATGCCATTTCTCCATCCGAAAAGGTTAATGATGACTCTATCTTTTGCCATATGACCCATGAGTTAGTTTCCTCTAAATCATGACAATAATAGTTTGCTCCCCATAAAAACAAATTGCAATTAAAATTTCTTCTAATTATAGAAATATCAAAACGAGCATCATCTCCAATTATTTCCCGATATTTTCCGCTTTTTGCGTATTTGCCACCTGATCCAATTCCTCCATTTTTTACAACGGATATACCATAGGGTGGGTCAGTAAATACAATCTCCGCCTTTTCTCCGTTCATTAGCTTCTCCACGTCCTCCGCCTTCGTAGAGTCCCCACAAAACAAACGATGGTCTCCCAAGATATAGAGGTCTCCGAGTTTGGTCTTCGCTTCTTCGGGTACTTCGGGTACATCGTCGGGGTCGGTGAGTCCTTCCGTCTCTTCGGGTTCTCCCGTCCAGACATCAAGACCCCATTCATTCAGCTCTTCCGCATCCCATTCGTTTGCGAGGATATCGAAGTCGTTCTCTCCTGAGCTTACATTGTCCTTGATGATGAACTCTCGGTCTTTGGTCTCTCCCCATGTTGCCATGTAGACGGGTGCTTCTTTTAGTCCTGCGGCTTTGCACGCTTTAAACCTCATATTACCACCGATCACAACCATCTCCGGATTGACGACGATAGGACGGGCTTCGAGCATCTCTGGAAACTCCTCAATACTCTTCACGAGCTTTTGGAATTTCTCGTCTTTAATTATCCGAGGGTTCGTCGGATTCGCTCTCAGCGTCGAGAGTTTCATTAGCTTGGTTGAGGACGGCTTCAAGGAGGTATCTGAATTCTTCATTATGTACGGCCATTGTTAGGAGAAGCGTCGCGGGATCATCTCCGGCATGGAGACGCAGTACCTGCGAGTTATCGGTTATCAGGATAAAGTTCTTTGCGTGTAGTAGTGCTTTGCGTGCTGCTCTCATAGTCTGAAATTGATTGAAATATACGATGTGCTACTTGAGGCACTATAGCGTTTCCATATGCTTTGATTGATTCTCGTCTCCACTTTGGAAAGGTAATACCGTCCAGTTCTTTGGGAAGCCCATCATCTCCTCCACAAATAGGGGGGACAGTTGGGAAGTCTTTCCACATATCTTGAATTGTGTCGCCACTTCGTCCGAGAGGTTTCCTTTCCCTCTGTCGATTGATGCATTTGCCCTTTCCGCTTGTGCTGTCGGTGTCGGGAGCATTCCGTGAATCTGTGTCGCTAAATTCGGAACGGTCGTCCCGTTGTCGTACTTCTCCATTCGTGTCTTGAACTTGTTCATGTCCATCACTTCTTCTCGTGTTGTCGGAGTAAGCAACAATCCAAACTCGGTCGCGTCGGTGCGGTGCATTGCCTGCGGCACAAGCTGGAATAATAAACGATTGGACGGAGTACCCGAGAGCTTCCAAGTCAGAGTAACACGTTTCGAGTACCAGTCCGTCCGACCAACTAACAAGCCCGCGAACGTTCTCGCCCACGACCCAACGGGGCTTACACTCTCCGATAACTCTAAGCATCTCCGGCCAAAGGTGGCGTTCGTCTTGTGATCCCTTTCGTTTTCCTGCGACGCTAAACGGTTGACATGGGAATCCTCCGCTGAGAACGTCAATTCGTCCTCGATAGTCAGTTGCGTTGAAGTCTTTGATGTCTTCATATTGTTTGGCGTTGGGAAAATGGTGCTTGAGGACTTTACGCGGAAACTCCTCCCACTCGCAATTGAATACGTTGTTCCATCCAGTCCATTCTGCTGCGAGGTCAAAGCCTCCGATTCCTGAGAAAAGAGATGCATGGTTCATCCTTTAAAATGTGTTATCCGTCCTTCTACATCTCTAGCGACATTCTCTAGACGGTCGCGATCGTACCAAGTTAGATTGTTTTCTCGCTTTACTAGGTGCTCTTCTCTGCCTCTTTTCATCATAAAGAACTCCTCCTTCTTTTCTTGCTTTAAGAACTCACGGATATTGTCCGCTATCTCTTTCCGTTCTGCTTGGGTATAGCTCATTGCTCTTTGGCTGTGATATAATCAGCCCACATTTTAGCACATACCGCACAGCGTTGTTTTTCGTTGGGGTAGTCTCTGTTTCCGACTACGCTCGTCATGCATCGATTCATAAATTGATACTGATTCTCTTTTCCGTTGGGTTTACCTATTGGCATCGTTTACTAGTTTTTGAAGTTCCTCAAGCATCCTTCTATTACATGAAGAGCAGCTCGAAGGCTTTTGGTTTGTTCCGGTTGCTTTGGCGTATAGTTTCGCCAATTGACCGTTGGTTCTGAATTGGTTTTCTGTTTTTAGAAATCTTTGGATCTCATCGATATCCTCGGCTGTGATTTCGGCCTCCCATTTACCAAGTTCGCACGAGGCTACTTTGAGCCGTGTCTTTGTCGGCATATGGCATCCGCAGAGTTTAGAGTCTGTGAAGGCTTCCGTTAGCAATGGGCCACAAGACTTCGTCGATTGTACGAAGTGTTCACAGCTCTTGCAGATAGCGAGGCGATCATTCCTCTTTTGTCCGGTGACGAAGAACATCTTTCAGGATTTTTTTAGACTCGTGTATTGAGCGATAAAGAACTGACTCTCCAATCCCAGTCCGTCGAGATAGGTCAGCCATGTTCCATCCTTGCAGATATAGTCCGAAGACTGTTCTGTCGAACCAACTGAGGCGGTCGAGGATAAGCTGCATTTGTTCTCTTTGGATGGCTTTCGTCCAATCGCTTTCTGTTTCTTTTTCTTCGGGGATAGCATCTATTATCTGATATATCGTTTTGAATTGTCCTCGTGTGGCTTCGTTGTACATAGCTTTAATAAAATACCCTAGTGGGTTTTCATCTTCATCGCTTGGGAAGCGTTTGTCTATACATCGGAGATACGTGTGATGTACAAGGTCGCGCGGTTCAGCCGTCCATTTACGAGCGGTGAACAAGAGTTTTGAGTAGTTCCGTGTGAGGAACTCATCCCATGCCCCGCGACTCTTTAATTTCATCGACTTTTTCCTTGTAATATTGATACATCTCTTCTAACTCATGGACGGAGAACTTGCGCATCTGGTTGCTTGCTATCAGAATGGCTTCCGCTGTTCCTTTTCCGTGAAACTCGTCGAGCTTTGATCCGAAGATGAATTGTTCACCGGCTCCGTATAGGTTGCATTTAGCACATTGGAATTGGCAATTGGTTTCCATCCAACGCGTAGATAGTTTCGATCGTGACATGAAGTGTCCGCAATGGACTTCCTTCCAATGCTTCAGACGATCACACGTAAAGCAATGCCCATAGCCTTCGTCATTAGATCCGCGTAAACGGATAAACTGCGAGAATATGGTGTCAAGTTTCTTCTTTGCTTTGCTTAGGCTCATGTCATAGGTATTCGAAGTTGTGACTGGTGTTGCTGGAGGCGCTTCTGTGCCGCCTCAAAATAATCGGTATCCAATTCGCAGCCAACTAAATCAAAGCCAAGGTTATGGCAAGCAATTGCGATTGAACCGCTGCCGAGGTGCGTGTCGAGTATGCGGTCGCCCTCCTTTGCGTAGTTCATTAGCAGCCATTCGTAGAGTTTGACGGGCTTTTGTGTTGGGTGAATACGAATTTCCTGCACCGCCTTCTTAAAACCCGCCCATAAAAATTCAAACTTGTTGCATTTTTTATCAAAGCTGGAATAAGCCAACTCACACATTGACAGGTGTTCCTTTATGTTAGCTTTTTTATCCCACACTATCCATCCTTTTGATACAGGCAGGTGGTCGGTAAAATAGTTTGCCCCCCAGATTATTTGGTTTTTGCTAATCCTAATCAACTCCTCGAAATACTTGGCATCTGGCGCGGAGCTATCATCAAAGGTCTTGTAATTATACTGCGTTGGGTTTGCCCACTTTGCTGTTTTCCTGTCGCTGTTTATTCTTTGCGCCCCAACATTAATACCATAAGGTGGGTCTACAATAGCCAACTCAAAAGCGTTGTTCTCCAACGTTGCAAGGTATTCCATGCAGTCGATGTTGTGAAGTTCAATCATTGCGCTCATTTAATCCGGGGATATGTAGTGGATCGCGCTTCCTTCTGAGGTCTGCCATCGATTGCGGTTCAAACGCGACACGGTCGGAATCGCTGCCGCGTGTGATATGGCTGTTGATTCTCTCCAGTATTGGTGCGCGTTCTTCTTCATGCTTGATGATACACTCTCGGAACTCCTGAATCTTTAAACGCTCGTAGTACTTGCCATAATAGCCCGTTTTCATACGGTCGCAAATGAGTCGGAATTCTTCGAGCTTCAATGTAGGGAATATATCGAAGATTGTCTCTGCACAAAGCGCGTAATCTGTAAGCGTTTGGAGAGTCTTCTTTGCTTCTACGAAATCGCAAACGCTTTTCACCATCGAAATCACCGCCCCGCGTGTTGCTTCGGGTTGGATTCTGAGGGCTGTTCTGATGTTCGTCCCTTCCGTCCATGCTTGCTCATTAGTGGCTTTGAATAGACCCGGTTCGGATATACTCCTCAAGCTTATCTCGGTCGCTTTGGCTCGTTCCAATTGTTTTTCCGCCCTTGATGGCGAAGAATCCGCGCCAACCTTTTGTAATTGATTGGAGGATAATGAGTCTGGCTGTCTGTTCATCGTTGTTTGATAGTTTTTGAAGCTCATGAAGTACGGCTTTCAAACCGCGTTCGGTATACTTCGGGTATTTTCTCTGTTTACGTTCGTCTATCCATTCACTCCAAAGTCCTTTGAAGCTTTCTGAATCCCAAGGTAAAAAAATTTCCTCTCCTTGTTTCTCTATTTTGTTATAAGTTTTATTCTCCTCTTTGTTCTTAGAGGTACTATTCTTTCGTGCAGACCGTAAATCCTTTTCCTTCTGCACGTAAATTGGTTTCCTTCTGCCCGAAACCTCGTTTCCTTCTGCACGTAAAAATAGACGGCGAACTCTCCCGTTGAAGTTTATCTCGATGAGGTTCAAGTCTTCCAGATGATGGATGGCTTTTGAGACCGTTGGTCGGCTGACTTGATACTCTTCTTGTATTGATTCGTTCGACTTAAAGAAGCCGCTATCCTGCTGCGAGAATCCCATAATCTCGGAGAGAAAAACCTTCTCGAAAAGGTTGAGCCTTTGGTCTGACCATATACCCGAGGGGATCCAAATACCTGTGAATTTCTGTTTCATGGTGCGAAAGATAAAAAAAGGGAGGGAATGACCCCTCCCCATTTCTTCAGTTGTTCAATTCGCTATCGCGTTCCATGACTTCAGCGACGATCTCTGCGAAGGTTGCATCACATTGCTTTGAAATCTCTGGCAAGTACTTCATCATGTTACGCGGTCGGGCTTCACACCAACTCCGAACGGTCGCCTCGTTCAATCGCAGCTCCTCTCCTACGTTTTTCATAGAGCCGTAATTCCTTAAAAGGAAGATTTTTAGGTTATTCATAACGTTCGTACTTGATAGCACCCCAAAGAAAGGAGCGAGATATCTTCACAGACTTGATTTGAGGGGTCTTCTTTGAACGTTCTCTCTTATTCTTAGGTGTTGATACCTTCGATGTGGTCTGCTCGCTTAGAATGTACTTCTTTCCGCTGTAAGTATATTCCGGTTTCAAGTTCTTACTCCATCGCGTCTGCATTGCAGCTAGTGTATGGTTACCGATTGGCCTCATGAGAGTCCAGTCAATGCGTCCGGTTTGTTTCTCGCAGGTGATATTGACCATCTCAACGAGCAACTTCTCTTCGTTTAAAGTCCATCTGTATCTGTTCATAGCTTCGAGACTAATGCATCACGCAAGTTGATGAGGTGTTCAGCGGCTTCAATAATCTTCTCCGGATCGCTCTCTTGTTGAATAGCCAAACCGATTGCCCAACTCGCACCGATGCGCTTGGTGGTTTCGGCGTTGTCTTTGAATCCACCCCCTTGTGAGAAGCCGCCCGCCTTCTTAATCTTGAGCTTTGTCCCCCAATTGTTCACGGTCTTATTGTACTCGACCTCATCACCTACATCGTAAGGTGGTTTTTCTGGGTTGGGGCTTGCCGCCGTTCCTTCTGTTCCATCTTCCATGCAGACTGTGTAGTCGTACATTGTTCCGGACTGTCCAGTCCAAGTGTTGTCGGTTTTGTCAATCGACTTGATTTTACTCGTTTCCATAGTGTTAGGTTTTATGGAGTTAAAGGCCGCTCTCCTTGTAAGATTGGCTAAATTCTGTTTGGTTAAAATTAGGAAGGTCTATCGGTCGCAGTTGGTGTGATCGCAATCGTAAGAAGATTTCATCCCATCGCTCTTCCGTTGGTGTTGTTTCTCTTATCTCATCCTCTAGACCGTCATCGTCATCACGAAGGCTTGATGTAGTTAGAAGCTGAAGAGCGTACTCACGCACTCCCTCGATATCTTCTTCTTCGAAGTCTGCCCACTCCATGCACATAGAACACATCTCTAGGTCTTCGTACTTATCTGCTCCACAGCAGACGGATTGGAGGTTGCTCATTTCGTTCTAGCTCTAACTATTTGACGCTTGAAGTCTTCCCATGCATCTTCAAAGTCTCTGTGATCACGCAAGTTGTTTGCGAAGTCGTTGTAATTCGAAGCGGCGTTCTCGGTTACCGAGGATTGTACGCAGATGTAGCTATTTCGTTTCATTGCTCTGATTGTTTAATTTAATATTCTCCGTTAAACTTTTCGACAGTACCGTCCATATTTACTATGCCGCGCTCATTCTCATTGTGAAGTTCCGTGATTCTTTTCTCGATGGCATCAAATGCTGTTTGCAAGTCGAAGAGGTATCTGTTCAATTCGTCATCTTCGTATTGCAGCATAGCGTAAAAATAGAAGTCAAACGTTGTTGATTTGAGCTGTTTCATTTCCGTAACTCTTCTATAATGATGTGTTCAATCATATCAAAGTCAACCGGGAAGAGCGTGTCGTCTATTCCGTACAGCTCAACTTTGTGTTCTTGCTTGCCGTTATGTTGGCAAAGCTTACAAGATTGAATACTGATAAAACCATTCGAAGGAGCTTCGTGATAAGACCCTTCAACTCCTGCATCAACTTCGTACTCTATCTCAAGTGACGTGTTGTCTTCTAGTTCGATTGTGTGGTGTTCCATATCTGTGTTTTTTGTTGTCACAAATCTACACGTTATTTTCCAATAACCAAACTATTTTACAGAAAACAGAGAAAAAAGAAGGGAGACCCTTTCAGATCCCCCTCCCAAACAAAAACAGATAAGCCCAACGAAAAGGCTGAAACGAAGATACTCTAGGATTTAGCAGAACCAAAATAATAATTCACCACTTGACCAACGAGAGTTCCTTCAGCGAATCCGAGTATATGGAAAAAGACCTCTTTGTCTTGTATTCCCGTCATCGCCCAAATGACCATAACCACCCCGATAGTCATTGCAGCAATACCGACGATGGCCTGCATCCAGTCACGCTTTCCCGTGACCTTTGTCACATCCACCTCCCTTTGTCGTGCGCTTGCTCGGTCTTCGTTCTCTAGTTCAATGAGTAACATCCGGGCTTGCTTCTTTTCCTCCTCGCTCTCTGTCGAGGCATCTATCAACGCCCCTATCGCTTGGAGTGCGCCGCCGTCGGGAATGACCTCACCGATCGCTTCAAATACCTGTGGAGCTTTGTTTCTGAACCATGCACCGAGCTTGGTGTCTTTGAGTGCTTTCCTTTCCATCTTATAAATCCATTAAAATATTTATGGCCGTGTGGCCTCCAATTACTACCCCGCACGCAATTTGTTGGAACTTGAACGCTTTCGCATAACTCATAGCTAAATGGTCGCGATTAACGCCCGAACCGACTTGCATAGAAAACACGCGCTTCATGCCGCTATTCCATTCCACATAACATTGAGTATGGATGTGACCTTGAACCGTACTCATCATATCGTTTTTGGCTTTGGTTCGTGCGCTGCCTCCCTCACCATGAATGTACTGAACGTCATCAAATACAATGCGCTCTACCCAATCCCATTTAGGGGTTCCTAAAACTTCGTTGTAGGATTTGAGCCATTTCTGAGGCACTCCCGATCTGACTAACTTCCTAGCGATTATCCGGTCATGGTTGCCCGTTATAATTGTTGCGACCGGAAATGCTTTGTACCATTCTTGCACCTTTGCAATTGCAAAATCTAGTTCGTCCTGACCAGATGGGAGCTCGGCTGGAGTCTCATGAAACGACGCAAATGCATTGTCGATAATATCGCCGATAAAAATAACTTGATTGCAGTTAAAACGCTCGTATGTGTCAATACAATGCTCTAAATAACCACCAATACAAAAAGGTTCATGCGTGTCCCCAATCACAAGTATTCGCCGTTCGTTTGCCCGTAGGTTTTCGAGAGCTTTGTATTGTTGCTGACTTAAACGAGGGCGAAACTGCGACATCTTTTCAGGGGTTTAATATGTCCAAATGATATGATTCTCCTTTAGAGGATCAGCATCCGCGTGGATGAAGCCGTTTCCAATCCCTATCCTCGTGATGCCAACCTCGAGAAGAGCGTCAAGGATTATCCAACGCTCGGAGGAGTTGCGTACCCGTATATCAGCAGCCAAGCCGATGAGGTGCGTTGAGTTTCTCGATGCGCTGAATCCCTGCTCTATTAGCTCGCGGTTATATTCCACCGACCTAAAGCCCGACGTTATAACAAACGGAATCCCCGCGTAGTCTCTAGCCTCATCGAGTAGCTCTAAGAAGTCGGGACACATCATGCACCCCGTTCCCGGCTCATCAGGTGACTCAAATTCTTCTAGCTTGAAGTACCTCATCGCTTTGCGAGTAAGAGTTCAATTTTGTGAACTGATTCAATGACTTCTTTCATCATCTGTTTCAATTCGTCTTTGTCGCTCTCTACTCGGATAACGCGACCTTTTAGTTTTTCAATGTCGCGGTTTAGGTTTACCCATACCGCTATGATCCCGAGAAGGCTTGGGAGTATTGTTAGTATTGTTTCGATTGAAATCATCGAGGAACTTCTTTAGTAGGGTAATATTTTTCTCTCTGCTGTTTCTCATTTGAACAGATAACGTAAATCAACAGTTTCGACACCGCTTCCACCGCGTGAGATACTCAAGCCGCTTTGATAGTAGTCCGCCGGTTGGGGCAACATATCAGCTCCCGTATTCGATGAATACTCTGGGAAGAGTGAGGAGTTGTTACAGAGGTATTTGTACAGTCGGAACGTGTAGAACTGAGCGTTGGTTCGTGCGCGTTCTGTTTCTCGGTGTAAATCATCGGGAGAGATACCCGTCGTGTCCTCAGATACTCTGATAGCGAGTCCTCCGTTGTCAATCTTTACGTACAGCGACGGCATAAGGTCAACCATAGTCCACCAAAGCGTTGCCTTGCGGACGTAGTTATCGAGTAAAAGAGCGTAGTTTCCGGTAGGCCCGCCTACTTGCGTGACTTCAGTCTTTAGCTTTTCGAGTAAATCCGTGCCCAAATAGAGTTGGATATACTTGTCCTGAGCCAAAATAACGGAAGGAACGAGGTAAGAGTCTTCTACACTCGCGTTGATGTTTGTGATCCGCTTGATATAATCGGGATTCACGAAGAGAACTTCTGCTTGTAGTGCCATTATCGGGGGTTTACGAAGCCTTCATTGGGCATATCGATGGGACGTTGTGCGACTTTGGGCGAGTTTGTGGGCAACCTCTTAGCGTCTACCCCCGCTTCTCGTATCAGTTTCTTCGCTTGGTTAACTGATATCTTCTTATTTGTCTTCTTCAGGTACGTTTGACGAGACCAAAAATGGTGACATCTAGCGCCGCCTTTCCACAAAAATAAATCGTAAGTGTCTGAGCCTGAGCGACCTAGCCCAGGATTGACTGCTCTAAGAGATGCCGCTTCAATGTCCTCTTTCCGGTAGACTTTACTAGCTGCTACCATCTTCTTACAGAAAGATCGTGAGTCATCTTGCACCGATTTGGGAGAATACACGTACCGAACCTTTATGATTTCGGTGTCCTGCTCGCTCTTGCCGTTGGGATTGGACGAGGGAACGCTTGCAAACGCCCATAGAGCGTCCTTAACGGCCTCCGTTTCATAATCAACGGGGCTTTCGTCTATTAGTTCCCATTCATCGCTTATATCCTCTCCTAATGCGTCGAGGTGTTCCCATGAGGCATCGAGGTTGACTTCGTCCTCTTGACTGCTCAATTCAAGAACTAAAGAATCCAAGCCCGCAGCCCGTAAAAGTGTTTTAACAGTCTCTTCGACAATTCTTCTATTTGGTCTCACAACGTTTTGCTCGAATAGCTCTGCCGATTCCGCAAGCTCTCCACCGCCTCCCAATTTACCCGGTACAGCAACCCCGAACATCTGCGGGTTGGTGACCCTATGTCCAACCATAATCTTCGCGGTTACCTCTTCAGAAAGGAATTGGTATTGATTGTGAGCGTCGGACAATTGGAAAGGCTCAAAGTCTGGCTTCCTTTCGGGATCGTCGGAATATGTGACGATAAACTTCCCCGCGTTGCTTGCCCCGGACATCTGTCGCTCGATATCCATTCGGATACGGTTTCTCTCCTCTTGTGGGGGGATACCGTTCTTGAAGTGGATAGAAAAAGACGGCGACATCCCGTTCTTGATGTTGTTGATGTGATACTTTCCGATCTCCTTATCAAGCTCTATGTAGTCAATCGAACCCGTGTAGCATGGTTTTGGATAGTAGAAAGAACCCGGTGAAAACGGCTTTACGTAAAATATCTGCGTCGGGTGGTCTAGTTTCCTTTCAGGGTCGAAGGTGCAAATCTCATCTACCTCTTCTGTCTTGCTGCTCCAGTCTTTCGAGTAGTAGTAGTAATCAACCTTTTCGTCTTCGTTTACAAAGCCCGAACGGATATTCTCAAAAGGAAGGTGCGAGACGTTTGCGATAGTCGTTCTATCAAGTGACCAATTTACTTCCAAAGCAAAGCCGCCTTGAATTTGAAAGTCAACGCAAGCCTTGCGAAGCTCATCGTTGAGATTCCATTGGTCAAATGCCAAACGACCGTCCAAAGTCGTAGCATCAAAACCCTCTCCGAAGACCATCGTGGCGATAGTAGTCGTTAAAGCGTTATGAGTGGACGAAGAGTGAAAGAGGTCGATGAGGTACTGCGGGAAGAGGTTATCGTCCCCGTAGTTCACGAAGCCTTTAGAGTTTGCGCTTTCTGCGTAACTCCTCTCCTGATATTGGCTGAGTTTAAGTATGTCCATTACTGATAGTAGATAACGTTGTCGGGAACGTCGATAGTTGGGATGTTGTAGCCAACTGCTCCCGTCACATCGAGAGTCCCTTCTTCGATGAGTGCGACAACAGTTGTGTCGGTTGGGTCTAAGTTAGTGGTAGAGTTCTGCCCCCAGACTTTATAGAAGTATTGACCCGTTTCCTCTAGTAAGATATCCCCGTTCAAAGGATCGTCGACGTTGGTGAAAATAGAAAGCGCGGTG
>Ga0196889_1000455_pt1 | contig 12124 bp, 17 predicted proteins | sample VirMetDEL_Nov_12_FD_166415 | JGI IMG/M metagenome (GOLD analysis project Ga0196889, IMG submission 166415) | Aqueous microbial communities from the Delaware River and Bay under freshwater to marine salinity gradient to study organic matter... | ecosystem: Environmental > Aquatic > Marine >...
AGCTTTCGGCTTACCTTCCCATGTGGTATACCAATACCCGTTCTTAGTGTTAAGCCACGTGCGTTCAATCTTTAAACTGGTTATCTTCGAGCAGGTTTTTAAGGTAGGTTTTGACATTTTCTTTCCCTTCTAGCATTAGTAGTACACGTAAACCTGAGTAGACAATCTTACGTGAATCGTAACTCTTGGATGTGCCTGACTTGTCACCCCACCGACACAGAACCTTACCTACGTTACCTAGGTGAAACGAGTGTTCTTTCCACTGTTGTGTAGCCTTGTAGTCTGCAAAGTCATTCCATGTACGCCACCCCGCGTGGAAGTCATAATACGCAGAAGGCCCACCATCGGAAGCAATACCATCACTGTGGTTGTAGTGAAAGGGTTTGTCAATGTTGTTGTAGTCGTCTAGCATTGAGCACTCTCCACAGTGTCCTCGGTCATCAAGTAAGTAGTCGCAGGTATCGCAGTATTCATTAAGTGTCCATTTAGCCATTAGATTTTCTCCGCATAAAATACACGCACCCATTGTGCGCAGATGTCTGAACGAACGATGTCGTCTAGGTCGAACTCCACAATAGGGATAGGGAGCATGTGCTTCTTAGCTAGGTGGGTGATCTTGGTGAGACCATCCCCGTCCTTCAGGTCTGTCTGCATAATGTCTCCGTTAAGCACGATGGTTGATCCTTCGCCTACCCGTGTGAGTAGCATCTTCAGTTCGTGTGTGGTAATGTTCTGGGCCTCATCGCAGATGATGAAAGCATCATCGAAACTACGCCCACGCATCAGGGCTAGGGGAGCCATCTCAATGTTCCCGTTCTTGATCCCTGTCTCTACCGTCCCTTTACCAAGGTGCTTGGTCAATACATCAAGGACGGGTAGTGCCCAAGGAGCAACCTTATCACCAAGATCACCAGGAAGGATACCAATCTCTTTGCCCACTGAGATCATAGGGCGAGTGATTACGATCTTATCAATCTGGTTCGTGGTGTACAAGTCAGCAGCCATTGTGGCAGTCACATAAGTCTTACCAGTCCCAGCAGGACCGAATACGATAACCTGACATGAGCTCTTGATAGCATTGATTAAGTCACCCTGATGCTCAGTCTTTGGGACGATACCAGATGTTGCCTTAGCAGCGGCACCTTTGTATGTCGTCACACGCTTTGTAGCTCTCTTCTTGGGGGCTTGTTTTACCACGATACATTCTCCATTGTTGTTGTTTGGTGTCAGATAGGGGAATTGAACCCCTCAATAACGGTGCTACTGACGCCTAGGGTAGCTGTTGTTATTGGCAAACCTGCACTGACATATAGCAGTTTAACCACATGCTCAGGTGGTGTCGTTTAGTTACTCACACTGACGTAGGCCAGTAGCAGGGTCGTAATAGCAAGCCCCGCCCTCATCTACATAGTCACCGTTGTCTTCCTCTTCAACCACATCCACCACATCTTCTGAGGAGGAGGCGTTTAGGATACCGTAGCGCTTACCTGATGCACGGAAGGTTGTACAACCAGAAGCACCACCATCATAAGCTGCCATATACACGTCCTTGAACTCAGTCCATGAAACATCGTCCCCGACATTACAAGTCTTAGAACAAGCGCTGTCTACATAACGGGACGCTAAGTTAAGAACCTTGACGTGAGCCATGACTGGCAGGTCATCAGCCTTACGCCCTTTGACACCGAAGACACGGTAACCGTAGTCATCTACACGCTCTACCCGTGGTCCATCGAACGTCTGGATGGTACGGTCAAAGCCATAGGAGAACACAGGCTCGATACCAGAAGATACGTTGTCAGCAGAAAGGCTGATAGTACCTGTTGGTGCTACACTGAGCAGGTGGCTGTTACGAATGCCATAGCGTTTGATTAGATCACGGATGTCGTCTGGTAGTGTCTCAGCAAAGGCACTGTCTAGGAACTCTTCCCGAAACAATGGGAACGGACCCTTCTCGACAGCAAGGGAAACAGATGTTCGATAACAGGTATCACGGATAGTCTCCATGATTTTCTCGAGAGTGTTGAGGAACATTGGAGAGCCATACTCATGGCCCAGCGCCTCGATAGCGTTAGCTACACCAGTAACACCAAGACCCATACGACGCTTAGACTTAGCCTCAAGCTCCTGTGCTGGTAGTGGGTAGATTGCGCGATCAACTACGTTATCCATTGCTCGTACTACAGGTGGGATGTCGTGTTTTAGTTTCTCGTAGTTAAACACATAGTCACCGACCCCATCCTTTTCAATGTACTTGACCAAATTAAAACTACCCAGAAGGCAGGCTCCGTTTGGTGGTAGTGGCTGTTCCCCGCATGGGTTGGTAGCTGCAATAGTCTCGCAGTAGTGTAGGTTGTTCTTAGTGTTAATGCGGTCAATGAAGAGGATGCCTGGTTCAGCCCAGTCCCATGTACTACGCAGGATGTCGTCCCACAAAGCACGAGCATTGATTGTATCGTAGACACGGCCATCAAACACTAGGTCAAATGTGTCGTCTGCCTTAACCGCCTCCATAAACTTATCTGTAACACCCACAGACAGGTTGAACTGGGTCAGTGTGGTTGAGTTGTTCTTGACCCGAATGAACTCAGCAATGTCTGGATGGTCAACCCGTAGCACACCCATCTGAGCGCCCCTACGGTGGCCTGCTGAACTGATAGTCTTGCACACTGCGTCAAAGATACCCATGAAGCTCAGAGGGCCACTGGAGCGGCTGTCTAGGCCTCTGATGAGGGCACCACTGGGTCGTAGTGTGGAGAAGTCGTAGCCGATACCACCACCCAACTGCATAGTCTTAGCAGCCTCTTGAGCAGCAAGCATAATGCCTTCCATAGAGTCAGGGATCGTCATACTCACAAAGCAATTATACGGCGTAACTCGACGAGGGGCACCCATGGCTGACTGTACTCGACCAGCTGGCATGAAGCGCATACCGTACAGGATGTCACGGAAGTTATTGAAGTGCTCCTCGTCATCCTTAAGAGCGTTAGCTACCCGTGTCATTGCTGCCCTGAAACTCTCACCCTTTGATCGGTACTTCATTGCATGAATCTCTTCTGAGATACCAATGGTGGGGCCGTAGTTGTGTTCTGGTAGGGAGTTCTTGATCATTTCATTTCCTTGTCAAATAGTGTCATAATTAGCAGGTAGGTGTGGTTTTCAGGATTAGCGATCATCGCCAGACCCACCCAATGTTCCTATCAGTGTCCATTGTATTCCACTCCATCAACTTCCATACTCCCTTCGTAAAGTCTGTAGACTGACAAATGATGGCTCGTATACACCATCGGAAATATGTCGCTTGATGACAACCCCCTTCCACCAATCAGAGTTGGCTTGACCAGCCCAACCTTCCGCAGCACCTTTGAAACAGCCCGCGACCAACCCGATAGCGCCACCAGTACCCGCACCATCTTTGAAATACATATCCCGCTTATGACTATGGCCAACAGTGCAAGACCTGTAGCGATTTTGTATAAGCCCATAAGCGTGGTGAGTGCCAGACAAAGCGCGACCAAAGTTACCAGCGCCCACAAAGTGAGCGTAGTCCACACCATCGTAGTTATGGATTTTGGGGGCTCCATGCTCGTATTCGTGGTACTCATCGAACCACTTGTTCGTCTGAAGATGTTTAAAACTAATGCCATACTTCTTGCCCTCCAATCTTGGATCAAAACCAATGGCTGTCTTGATGCGGTGTTCATGGTTGCCTTCGAAGCCGTACCAAGCAGGACGTTTACGCTTGTTGGCCTTGAAGTAGTGACGTAGGCGTTCTTGTGAGTCGTTGTAGTGCTCGATGTCCTCCTCGTAGGACTGGCTCACAACAGCCGTAGGCTTTCGTGTATCGTAGCTGTTGAGGGAGCGCATGTCCGCCCCGTCCCCTAAGTCAACTACATAATCAGGCTTGATGTCGTATAGGAACTTACCCAGCCATGTGTAGCGCTCATTGTCTGTTTGCGGATCGCTGTGTGAACAGGTCAGGATTACTGCTGTTTTAAAAGTCATTGAAGTCCTCCTCATCGTCGAACCAGAATCCCTCGTCTACCTCGATAGCACCATGATTGCGTAAGTCTTCGAAGTCACTCAAGGCATCGGCCACTGTGTCGTAGTAGATTTCCTCATCCCACATGTGTTCCCCATCAGAAACGAGGCATAGGTTCCATACCATTCCCTCCAAATCATAGGGGCCGCTTAGAATTTGTACAATCTTCATTTTGATCTCTCTTTCATCCAATCAACCGTGATTCTCTCATCTGCACAGGGAAAGCTGTGCTTCTTGCACCACGACCCATAGAGCGTCCCTTTTTGCCAGCCATGTTAGTCCCTTTCTGGGTACGCCTGTACCGCATAATTGAGGCTGCTTAGGGCCTCTCGTTTGAATGTGCGGCTGCCAGTTAGGAAGACGTACCTATGCTTGCGTGATCTAGGCTTCAGATAGAAGTCATCGCCATACTTCTCGCGCATTAGCTTAGCCCTGTTAGGTTGGCCCCTGAACTCATCAGCTATAGTTTGCCCATGCAGATGCTCCTTACCACGAAGCGCCCAATCAGTACGTTTAGCAGATAGCCCTGTGTAGAGGAAGTTAGCTGCTTGGTAGACAGTACCCATGTGGCCCTGATGTGTGTCAGCATAACTAACTATGATGTGGTCACCAGCAAGGGCCTTGAGGCTTGAAGCAACCAACCATGATGCATCGTTCTTAGTGTTGCCCCTCAAGCACAGTCTATTCAACTCAAGCACGTGGCTCGCCATATTAGCCCCAGCTATGCCTGTGCGTAAGGTAGAGCTTGCTGGTTTGCCGTAGGTTATGACACCTTCGACCTCCCCATCAACCTCTAGTGCGTAAGACTTAGAGACACTAGGAAAGCGACCAGCGTAGTGGATACCCAAGATGAAGGGCGTAATGTCTTGTCTTGTTGCTGTAATCAGCCGTCTTGTTCTAGTCACGATCACCTCTCTTTCATCCAATCAACTGGGATTCTCTCATCAGCGTAGGGGAAGCCATGCTTCTCACACCACGAACCGTAGGTAGTCTTTGAGCCTTTGCTCAGTCGTGTCTTAGAACTACTAAATACAAACCTGATGTCTAGGTCAGGGTGTTGTTTCTTAACTGCCAGGTGCTTGGCCCTCTCTGACCCTACGAAGCGTCCCTTAGCCTCAATGATGATGCCATTCTCAAGAACAAAGTCTGGCGTATATACGTGTGGAGCTGAGACCCACTTGATCTTCATGGTCTCGTACTCGAAGTTCATGCCGTTCTGTTTTAACCACTTGGCGTTGTCCTGCTCTAAGCCTGACCTGAACCCTGCCTTTAGTGCTGATTGCCTTAGCTTACTTCGTCTGGCGGTGACCATAGTTGACCCTCCTCACGGCGCAACCACAACAGCCTACCGTTCTCGATAACCTTGTCTACGTCCCCGTCGTATTTTGCTACACAACGATCAAAGAGTTCACGCTCTGTTGTAGCCCCCTCAATAACCTTCTTGGCCTTGACTGGACCTACACCGTGTAGCCCGATAATGTTGTCTGCTTTGTCTCCTGTTAGGATTTGCTCGTAGAAGAACAACAACCCATCCCACTCGCTCACCTTAGTCCAAGTCTTTTTCCACAAGTTGTAGTGGATGCAGGGTATTTGTAGCATATCCTTATCAATGGAAGCGACTACAGCATATGGTCCGATCTGTGTAGCACGAATGCCAATCAGGTCATCTGCCTCCTCGCCCTCAGAAACTACAGCCCCCCAGTTCTCCACCATGTGGTCTCGGATAGCTTGTAGGTGTATCGGTCGTTCAACTCCAATCCTGTTCGCTTTGTAGTTGTCAACAAGTTCGAACCTGAAGTTACCTTTGCCAGTAAGGAACACCTCCATAAGCTCAGCGTTTGGTTCGAACATTGTGTCTTCTAGTAGGTACTCAATGATCTCGTCGATCTTATCAATAGCATCCTCTGCAAAGTCGTTGTTGGTACTGTAAGCTGCTCGGTATGCAACAATGTCCCCGTCTAGTAGTAGCTTACTCATTCTGTTTCCTCAATTACTACCTTAGCATCACCAACCAGCTTACCATCTTGAACCTGTCCTGTGACTGTTCCATAGCATTGCAGATCACCCAGCCATACCCGTTGCGTGAACGTCTTGACGGGTGGTGTTGGTTTGGCTCGGTAGGTGTGCGATTTAACAAATGATGGGCAATCACGCTTAACCCACTTTTCCCCATTCCACACCTCGACCACATCATCATATTCCCGCAACGCCGTTTGTATATCAGCGTCCAGCAATCCGAATGGTGTTGTGATGGCGGTTAGGTCAACCGTTGGTGTTGCGCGTGAGATTAGGTGCCACATTCGTTCATCCATTGACCATGTATCTCCGTCATGGGATGACCCCTTCTTCCATTCAGTTAGGCCAGTCGCGTATTCCTCATTGACGTGATAAACCGTAAACCTTGTTCCTCTTTCTGTACCAAACACATCGCCCGGCTTAGCGTCCCAATCTCGCAGTGATTTAAGTTCCATGTTAAACTCCTTTACATTTTCTAGCTTTATTGTTGCTTTTATGTCACTTCTTTGACGTGGATGTATCCATACACATCATCAGGCTTTTCCTTCTTAAAGTCAAGAATATTCCCGCCGTAGTCTAGGCAAATCCAAAACTCACGCGGCTCTTTGTATTCTTTGGTGACGCGGAAAGCGATGACCTTTCTACCTTTCAAATCATGGGTCCACCTTACCATATTTGGCGCACCAGCTTCCTCATTATAAAGAACATACCCATCATCGTACACCAAATGAACCTCAGTTTGAGGGTGCACCGGACATTCGCCGCCATTCCACCCGTGCCATTTGCCGTCATTGTAATTTGTCATGCCCGTTCCCCCTTTGCTGCGTTGATTGCATGGATTGCATAGCCCTTGGATTTCAGGATCGTCACCGCCTTGGCGTGGTGGGTGGGTCAATTTGACACCAAACCGCTCAGATCACACTTAGGTGTATTAGGGTTCTTGATAATCTTCCCTGCCTCATTACGCTTCAAGGTTCCATCATCCTGAAGCATACGGTCCATGTTGTTAGAGTGAACCCTAAAGACAGCCTCGTTAATGTCCCACCCACGACTTTGAGCATACCCATAGATAACGTACACAAGGTCTGAGAGTTCCTTTAGCTCATTGGCTGGTGAGTAGTCTTGAAAGAAGTGCTTTCGAACTTCTGCTGACTTCAAGTTAACCTCAAAAGCCCACTCCTCATACTCCTCATCTATCAGACCTTCAGCCATCTCAGGCTTGGGTACAATTCCTGCTGTCTCGTAGTAGTGCTTCACCATTCCTGCAATATCGTAGGTATTCATTTAGTTATCCCCTCGTAATCCTTTATGCTTCAACACATATGTCACACCATCAATCTCTACTTCACGGCCCTCACATGGCGCATCAACGAATTTGTCACGCAAATCAACACCTGTGATCTCAAGGAACACACCAGCGTCAAAAGCGGGTAGTGTTTTAGTCAACTCAATATCCTCTGGTGTGGCATCTGCATAAGCCTCTGCCCACGCTGACTTCATGTCGATCACACGAAGGTAGCCACCTGTCGTTTTGTAAGATGGGTTGTCGGCCTTCTGGTAGAAGTTCATTTGACCCTCACCCACCCACTTTGTTTGTGAAACTTTGTAAATCCAGCTCGGCTTCTCTGCGTTGTCCCAATCATCTATATCAATCAAGCGATTGAAGTAATAAGCTTTCTCAGCAGGGGCTGTGTTAAAACAACCTACATGAAAGTGGCTTGTGTTGTCGGAACCTGTGTTGGAGTTGCCTGAGTTGCGGTAACCTGTGTTGTAGTGACCTGTGTTGTCGGAACCTGAGTTGCGGTAACCTGCGTTGCCGTCACCTGCGTTGCGGTCACCTGCGTTGCGGTCACCTGCGTTGTAGTGGCCTGCGTTACGGGAACCTGCATTGTAGGAACCTGTGTTGTTGGAACCTGCGTTGTAGGAACCTGTGTTGGAGTTGCCTGAGTTGTTGGAACCTGTGTTACAGGAACCTGTGTTACGGGAACCTGTGTTGCGGTAACCTGAGTTTGTTTCGTTAGTCATTTTGTTTCTCCAATCATTTGTTCATTAGGATCGTCACGAATTGTCCATTAGAGCAGCCCATGATACAGGATACAGGTCTTGCATGATAGTAGATATTTGGTCGGCTACAAGACGTGACTCATACTGTGTGTCTTCCTTGCAACGAAGGCGACACATGTCAGCAAAGGCATCCAGTGATCCGCTCCAGTACCACTCGGTCATAGTAGACTGAGGTAGGACCATGCGGGCTTGCTCAGGGGCTACACCTGCCTTAAGCATATCTTTGTATTCTTCAAGGCATACTTTATCTACACCAAAGTTAACTCCACTATTTTCGTGCATGAACTTATCATAGTTGTAGTAGACAGTACCATCAGAGCCTTGCTTCTTGTCAGCACTACGTCCACGCCACACATCAGGCACATAGAACTCAGGCTCATCATCAACGTATCGACGGCTGATCTCGTTCCAACGCAGGAACTTATGCTTCACAAGTTGTCGTGCTACGAAGATAGGGGCTTTGACGTGGAAAGATGCAAAGGCATGACCGAAGGGGCTGATGTGCTTGTGCTTGGCTAGGTACTTGATCAGCTTGGTGTCACGGTCAGAGAGCTTGAACAGTGACTTATCACAGCCATCAAAGGGCTCTTCCCACTCACTCTCATTACCAAAGGCTTTGACCCCTGCTTCTACCCACTCCCACTCACTCTGCTTACCAAAGCTGACCCGTGCTGCGTTTACAGTTGAAAGGTCGTCTCCCATGTGGTCGATGTAAGTTGCTGTGATCTGTGTCATTGTGCGTCTTCCTCATCCAGTATATCAAGTAGTGCAACAAAGGCATCTGACAGCCTATCGTGTGCGTCCATTGTATTCTCTAGGTTCTCGGATATGTTGTTGATTAGGTGAGAGAGCCACAGGGTGACACCACACTGCATAACAACGATGATTTCCAAAAGGTATTCCATAGCTCTCTCCTTGTTTATTTAGTTGTAGAAGGGATCATCCCAAACTACCTCACCAGACGGCAACTCAACCGCTATACCATTGACCCCAATGTTCTCAATCAGGAGAAGCTCTCGGAAATGTCGTAGGTAGTCGGTGGCGTAGAACTCGTCCTGAGATTGTCGCAATGTAATCTCGTGGTTAAAGCCGTCGTCTTCTTCAGTGTATGTGATAGTAGTTGATACCTGCATCAGAAGCGATCCACGCCGTCGTCCGACTTAACCCCATCAAAGGCTACGTGGTTGAGGACTGCAAGGCGCTCCAAGCGAATGGAAGCCCGTGGGCCCTCACCGTAGATCGAGACCTTAACTGCAACCTTAGTGCCGTTACCAAGCTCACCGTCTTCAGTGAATGACCACTTCTTGAGGCTCTCGCCCTCTGTGTGGTCGAATACCTTAGGGGCACCACCGAAGTCCTCGATGCCAGATGGGTGCTTGTTGGGACGCTTCAGCTTGATGTACTTACCCCCCATACCCAGTGAGGTATCGCCCATCTTGATTGTGTCGTGACCCATTGTGGATTGTGGTGCACCCGCCGCAAAGAAAGCATCGAAGTCTTCCTCAGTCTCTGGGTAGAAGTTCATGTTAAACTGACCCTCTGTCTTCTCATGGAAATCCATATTGTTGTCGAGATTCTCGTTGAAGACCTTTGCGTATGTAACGAAGCCAGTCATTGCGATAAGTGTTGTCTTAGTAGCCATTGTGTATTTCTCCTAGTGGATTTCAGCGTAATTACTACCAAACTGAACATCTACGTCCAGTGGTACGTTTAGTCTAAACTTGTTGTTGGCCATGCTGATTGCTCTCTTCAGATGTGCCTTTGTGTCTTCCTCTTGCCCCTTAGGGACAGCTAGGATGACCTCGTCGTGGAATTGTCCGATAGGCCACAGCCCACCAGTGCTAAGGATTGCGATCCAAGTATCAAAGCAGAAGACCCCCGTTGATTGGTTCAGTGTAGAAAAACGATCCTTGTCGGAGCGTAGGTTGTGCCAGAAGCCCGACACTGGATTCAATAGCCATGTTTCATCTCCTATAGTCCTTACCTTTTGTTCCTCAGATACCTTCTTGACTGACCAGTTTCTCTCCCAGTAAGCCTCGATAAGTTTCTTAGCCTCTCGCTGTTTCATACCTGTTGTACGCGAAAGGTTTGCTGCGCCTACACCATAAATTGCGCTATAGTTGACTGCCTTGTACTTCTTACGTAGTGCTGAAAGGTCTTTCTCCCCTGTGTTGTGCTTGTCAATGTCTTCTTGTGTAACTACCCCAGCAAACTTACAAAGGTCAAGGTGTGCATCATAGCCCTCCCGTGACATCTCTGCCACATAGTCTGGGTCTATAGGTTGCATATAGTGGCGCTTGGTAGTGTCTTCAAGGGACACCATGTCGGAACCACACAAAGTGTAGCCCTCAGGTGCGATTAAACAACCCCTGATTTCCTCGCCCCAAGGCTTGTCTACGCCTGGTAGGTTAACCAGAGGCTTCATGTGCTTGAAGCGGAAGGTGTTCGTAAGTCCTGCTATCTCAGCCTTTAGCACGCCATCCTTATGGCTAGTCAGGAAGCCCTTTAAGACTGACAACCTGTGTGTGATGACTGTTAGGCCATCCAGAAGCTCCACTACTGGGTGCTCCTCTATTAGTTCTAGTATGCTCTCGCATAGTTCGCTGTCCTTCCTTACTTGTGGTATCTTCCGTTCTTCACCGTAGTTCTCACCACGAATGTACTTGAATGTTCTTGGCTTCCATCCAAGGTCGTACAACCAATCCTTTACCTGATCGTTGCTGTTAGGGTTGCCCTTCTCCTCGCCAGTACGCACTGTAATGGGTTGGTTAGTGGAGGGCGGTAGGTAGTTATCTGCCAGTGCTTGGAGCCACCGCTCGCCTGTTACAGAGAGTTCACCATCCGCTTTATACATCTTGGCGGGTGGGTTCATCTTTCGTGTCAGGATACGCTTTGGCATCGCGTCTGCTAGTGCCTCCTCCTTCTCAACTTTCAGTGCTTCTAGTTTGTCGTAGTGGGCCTGAGCCTTAACTACGTCTAAGCGCCATCCTAAGGCCTCCTGAGTGGCTGCACACTGCATCTTGAAGGATAGGTAGCGAACGATGCGCTCCTCCTTCTCCTCGTCGTGATACAGGCGCTTCAGCTTCTTGTTTAGTTGTTGCCACAGTTTGAGGTTGATCTTGACGTCTTCCTCGCAACGGTGTGTGTATTCTGCAACACTAAGGTTTTCCCAGTCGTCAACTACAGGCTTGGGAACGCCATACTCGTCACCGTACTGGGCGAGGCCATGTCGAACCCTGTTGAAGTTCAAGTACCATGACAACACCAAGGTGTCTACCAGATCGGCCTTGACTTTAACACCCAGCAGCTTCTCTACCAACGGGATGTCGTAGCGGACGATATTGTGCCCGATCAGCCTGTCAGCATTCAGAAAGAAACTACGCATCTCATCGTAGTCTGTGGTGGATACTACCGCCCCATCAGGGACAGCATATGATAGTACGTGTATCTTGGTAGCGTCATCGAGGAGGTTGTCGGCCTCAATGTCAAAAACATACTCAGTCATAGTGGGCCCTCCTTGAACCAGTGTGCTACATCATCGCATGGGTCATCAGATCTCTTCCATACAGAACGTATTGATGTCAAAGAACAGCTCCCCTGCTGGTCCCTCAACTGAGGCGGGGCGGTTCTTTTCAATGTATAGTTTCGTAGTGTTACGGTCGTATTCATCCTCCGCGTCCTTATCTCGGTCGAGGCGAACAATAACAGAGGCTCGCTGCCCTACCATCTTACAGTATTTGATGTCTCCATCCTCGTTAGTGTGGGCGATTGTCACGATACCTACGTTCAGGTCAGCTGCCAGCTTAGAGAGACGTACAGACAACTCTGCTAGTGCGCTCTCCTTGCTCTCTTCACTACCCACCGTGATAACGTCTTGGATGGGCTCGAAGAACACATACTTACAATCGTATGCCTCTTTCATCAGGCGTATCTGGGAGACTAGATCATCAGCTCCTTGTTGCTCCTTCAGGAAGTATTGGTAGAAGCTCTCGCCCTCTGCAA
>Ga0196889_1000470_pt1 | contig 11857 bp, 19 predicted proteins | sample VirMetDEL_Nov_12_FD_166415 | JGI IMG/M metagenome (GOLD analysis project Ga0196889, IMG submission 166415) | Aqueous microbial communities from the Delaware River and Bay under freshwater to marine salinity gradient to study organic matter... | ecosystem: Environmental > Aquatic > Marine >...
CCTACTGACAACTGGCACCATGACAATCTTTATGTTGGCAATCAGCGCAGGACTAAGGCGTTTCTGTATTCCTACACGCGGGGGAAGGTATCTGAGTGGTATTATTCGATATAAAAAGGGACAAATTGACGCAATGTCAATCTGTCCCTTTACTTTTTAGGAGCGCTGTCAAGGTTTGTCTTGCGTGGATATTGGGCAACAACGCAACTCTGGCAATTACGCAATGCGTTGTTGCTGTTATTGGTGGCAATTAGGAAACGCCTCTTATTTTATTGACAAGGTTAAATCCTAATTCCCTTAAGCGCTCTATGTGCGCATCTTCTTCCTCTAAAACCCATGTTAGACTAAGGACAGGAATTCTCTTGCCAGGGTTCTTTTTCATAAAGTTAATTATTCCATCCCCGCAACAAGTCTTTCCTGGGTGATAGGCATCGGCCCTATGGGCTTGCAATCTAAGCCCTAATCTTTTAGTCTTTCCCACGTAGAAATCTCCTATAAGATAAACAGATTGAAAGTTAATGTTTTCCCCTTGGGCGCTATTGACAATATCAAATAGGTGTATTCCGTAATCTTTCCCGTTTGTATCGTTAAGCCCAGCTTCATCCCACCAATTAGGCATTAGATAAGGCTTGTCAGATTCTCTTATGTCTCCGAACATATCAAAACAACTGCCACCAATAACCCCCACCCGACAAGCGGCGCGAATAGAGTTTACTGGCGAGGTTAGTGTTTATACCCGCGCCGCCTGCGGGTGTCGTTGGGCATTAGCGGTAATACTCAAATCAAGTCAAGTTCCGATAATCTTCTGTTCTTAATCATTCCATTTTTATCACATTCTTTACAGTCTTGTGATTTACCCTGTCTTACAAATGGAGTTACTTTGCTCCCACCACAAAAAGGACACTCCGTACTACCGCTAACACGAGATAAACGTAATTGCTCTTTCTCGTATTCTACTATTTGTGGTTTCCAATAATTATACCGTTCTTTAGTTATCATATTGTTTTATTTAAGTTCGCAACTACGCTTATCCAAAGCATTATAGTCAACTAAAACAAGTGTGACTTGAGAACCTCAATTTGTCGTGCGTCAGGTCGTTTAGCGAGTGCCGCCCACCCTTTTTCGCGTCGACTAATTCCCAAAACTGGCTGGGCTGAACCAGTTCTCCGTACTCATTCCATAGTGAGTTTGCCGCAATGAAGTCAGCAATGGATTTACGGGTTCGCTTGTAGTAGTCTCCGTCGTTGTGATTAAAGAGGAACTCCCAGCCTACGCTAGACTTACCAATATGAATTTCATCAGGCAAAGCCCGACGCAAGCCTCTCCAGTCTTCAGCGTCTAATGCTTCTTGAAGTTTTTTCTTTTCTGGCTTAATTTGAACGTAATAATTAATTCCCATAAAATGCCGATAATTTACGCTATACTACCATTTGCGCAGTCGTGTAGCTGGTTAATTTGATTTTTTTCAGGCTGCGCAAACGGCGCATAGCTCCACATTATGCGCAAAGGATAAACCTCGCGTTAAATTCGTCTTCCGTGTAAACCGAGAAAAATTCACCTTCCCTTACAATGTAGTCTCCTACGCTTGCAAATTTACAAGCTCCTTCCACATCTATATTTGCCCATCGCCATGTCGCGTTAGTGGATGTTTCAACGTCGTTCTGAAGCGCTCCGTCGTAAATATGCGCGGTACCTCCATTAGCAATAATCCAGCTTTGGACTTCATGCTGTTGAGGCCCGTTGTCGGGGAATTGCTTTGCTTCTACTTCGGAGTTTAGTCTTTTGTATTTCATCCTGTTAAAATTATGCGCATAATTCACGCTACCTGCCAACCGGCGCAGGTGGTGTTTTATGCAAGGTTATTGTTGGTTGGTGGCTGCCCCGGTTGGCAGGTAGCTAAACATTAGTTTTAAAGCAGGGAAGCGAGACTAACCCGCCTCCCTGTGAAAATCATCATCCCGAATCAAGGGGTTGCAAACAACGTGGGGGTTTCCCTCCATGTATTTCTTTAGTATTGGTGTGCGTTATCTCTCTTGGTATCGGCAGAAGTAAAGCGGTCATACTTTAATTCGTCACGAAGGATTGCTATTTCTTGACTCATGCCTTCAAGTACTTTTTTGATAGCGTCACAGATTCTTACCCCTGCCTTTTCGCGCCCTTCATATTCGTACTCTTTGGCATAGAGGGTTCTGTATTCTTCGTTGTTCTCGGCCTTTGCGCGGGCTGCTGCATTGCTTTTTTCACTTTGCGAATAGACATGAACCAGCTTGCTAAACTCTGCCTTACGTTGCGCCCTTGTCACCCGCTGAACCTTGGCAACGTCTGCAAGTATCTTGGTGTACCAATAGTGCTGGCTAGATAGTTCGCGTCTCATATTTATTAGCCGACTCATTTCAAGTTCTGGCGTGTGCTCAAACTCGCTTATTAGGTCGTCTACTTTCTTTGGGTCTAGCATCGGTGGTTATTAAAGTGTCTTTAGGTGCTCGTGCATGGCTTTGATTGCGCCGTTGAAAGTGTGGGCTTCAGCAATGGCAAAAGTCAACTGCCGCCAATTTTCCTTTGTGTATACGTATGCAGCCGTCCAACTGTGGTCATAAGTAAAAGTGAGTAGAAACTCTCTTTCCTTTTCGTCTGTGAACGAACCCGGCAACCCGTAGGTCATTCGGCCTATCTTGAAGTTCTGTTTGCCTGTTGATGCTTTCATTGTGGTAGGTTAGGGTGGTTGCTATTCGTAGATGTTTCCAGCAATGACCAAAGACCGACTGTGTGACCAAAAATTATATTGTGTCACGTTACCCACAATCGCTGGCGTGTCCATCTTTGAGTGCCGGGGTAACATTAGAGTAAATCCGGATTTTAATTGCTTTACGATTAAGCGGGTTCCCTTAGTGTGGTATTCGCCATTGTGAGTGTAAAGACTAGCCGTGGTGCCTCCAATAAAATCAACCTCATCTCCGTCGTAAATGTCAGCACCGTTTTTGTCCTTCATTGGAGAACACTGCATCACGATACATTCCTCGTCAATATCGTGGAAGTCTCCATTAAGGAACACCCCCGCCATTTCGTTGGCCGTGCCGTGCTCAAATCCGGTCACGTCGTAACGCATTTTGCCGTTTGCGAATGCTCTAAATTTTAAGTGGTTCATGCTACTTGTAGTTTATCCCCCTGAAGGGCTGTTAATTGGTTGGGTTGTTCAAAATACATAGGGTGCTTACCCTCTGCAATTAGTTGTTCTTCGAGTGTGGCGATGTACTTCCGGCACATCTTTACGCGGTCGTGAACTTGCTCGATGAACTTCGGGTCAGCATCAAACTTGTATAGCTTCACGCGCAACTGAATAGGCAAGTCGTCGTAGGTGTTGTTTCGGATTTCTTCGGCTAGTATATCTTGGTATTCATCTTCGGTGTATTCAGGTCCGTACTTAGCCTTTGTCTTGAAGAAAGCAGAGCGTTCTATCATATCCATCGGCTTGCTCACTAAGCAATAGGCCAACACAAGGCTTTTGCGCTTGTACAGGTGGCCGTAGCCCTGTAATTGAGCGTGATACCCCTTATCTATCGTTGAAGCCCACAGCGGGAACGTGAACGGGTTGTCTGAGCATTTGGTATCGTACACGGCAACGGGCGTTAATACGTCACACTCTCCATTGATAAAGCCGTCCGACATTCTGCCTTCGTGCTTGAACATAAACGGGTCGCTTTCGTACTTCCCGGTTAACTCAATGGCTTGTTCCTCTCCCCTGTTCCCTTGTTCCGTTACTCTGGAAGTAAAGTCTTTGTACCTATTGTAGATTTTGCTCGTTAGCCAATCTTCGCAGTATGTCTTTAATCCGGCTGGCAGGGATGGGCGGTTGTGGTTCGCAAGCAAGTCCCTAAGTTCTTCGACCATGTTCTTACTCAGGCCCGTTTCTTTCTTGCCTGTCTTGACGCTTACCGTCTTTCCAGAACGGCGGCGAATCAGGTAAACCATACGCCAATACTGCTTATGCGTTAGCGACATGGAAGCCATAATGGAATCAATGGAGGAACAGCGAACCTGAAACTTGCTTGCGTACATCTTAGACGGTTTGCTTTAATTCAAATGCGGTAGCCTCTTTAACCAGTAGTTGCCAGTTGGTATCGCTGATGGTGTACTTTGCCTCAATTTGCTTCCGGGTGAATCCGTTGGTGGCAACGTAAGACGCGGCGGTCCCCCATGCTTCATGCTTAGGGGTTAACTCCTGTTTCTTGGGTGCTGCCTTCGGCTGTGTTGCCCGGTGGCCGTCGTCGTCGTCCTCTCCGATAGCCAACCCTAAAACGGCTGACAAGGCGTAGCGGCGGGCATAGGTGAGCGCAGAACCAACCGCTTGGGGGTTGTTATCCTTTACGGGCGCAAGGCTGATGGTAGACTTCACAAACTCGCCACTTTCAAAGTGTGCAAGCAAGGTGGTTAGGGTGCCGTCTCCGGGCAACTGGCTGACCACTAAGCCAGCTTCACGCAATGGGTTGCGGATAGTACCCATAATGTCTTCCAAGCCCGCATACTTGTTCTTTAGGTGTGGGTTGGTCTTTGTCTTGGGTACGTTCGGGCAATTAGCCTGAAACGCTGAAAGGGCTGTCATTAACTTGATGATGTTTTCGCTTTGGTCTTGCTTACTCATTGTTGTTGCTTTGCGCCGGTAGGCTGGTTACTACTTGGAATTATTAAGTTGCAATGTTTTTATATTTTTTTTCCGCTCCTTTTCTTAGTTCATTTTCATCCTTGGTTAAACTAAATCCCATGTATTTGCAAAGGTGGTCGTTCTTCATAATGCAAATGCACATTCTTTTATAAGTCGGAACAGATTTAAAGTCCTTAATGCCTACATCGTCAAGATATTCCATAGTCACAGGAAGTTTTCTTGTATTGTAATTAGTAGAACTCTTTACGTTAATCTCTATTCCTAGAGCCTTTAGTTCAGATATTATTTCTTCACTTAAAACCCCCCCGCGTTCTCTCCAAAACTTAATGCTAGTTTTTAGTTTTTTTTTGTAGCTTTTTGCAGCATCTTTTGGTAGCGTACTTAAAAGAAATTCCATGTATGACTTCCATGTATGGTTCTTGGGTAGTTTTAATGACCTCCATCCCATTGCAGTAGTACCACCGTATAAGCCCGTAAAGTTTACTCCGTTAACCCTACTTATTAGTTTGCCCCATGTATTTGGCTCAACCACCTTATATAATTTCAGAGTTTCAGAGCCTTCCGAAATGAAAGGGCTTGCAACTCTCATTTGATCTATTGTCAATCCGGCTTGCCAGAAAACATCATATAGTTTGTTGTAGGTCCATTCGTAGCGATAGTTAGAAATCCATACGTCCCTTGCTTTCCAATCAAACACCGGGTAAGCGTTAACGACGTTAGGGTTTAATTCCTTAGTCCATTTTTTCCCTTGGTGTTTGTTGGTGTTTTTTTCTGAATGTATTGCCCTCCAACGATTAAGGCTTTCGTCTGTACGTATCCCTACGAGGCAACAGGTTTTTTTAGCTTGCTTCTTTTCGTGTATCCAATGTGTGAACTTTTCGGAGAACTCATAATCCCACATATCTTCATCGAAGAAATTGAAATCTGACTTAGTGTAGCAATCTTCTGGAAGATCACTAACCCAAATCTCTTTTTTACTTTCTTCCCAAGGCCGCCAATAGCTTTGGTGCATACTTGTGCAGGTAGTGACCTTAAAAGGTACGCAACATCTATAAACTTCAAGAATATCCTTATTCTCAGAAAGCGTTTGGTCAACGTATTCGGTAGTCATCGTGTACTGTGCCTCATAATCCAAATGAAAAACTCCAATCTTTCGGTTTAAATTATTATTCCTAATGTAGTCAATACATAGGTTTAGCAAAATGCCACTATCCTTACCTCCTGAGAATGAAACATAAATGTTATCAAACTCATTAAAGATGAAATCAATACGTTTATTTGCTGCTTCGTAGACGTTCATGGTTAAAATAGTTTTAGTTGGATTGAATGGCCTCTTGCGCTTAGTTCAATTCTTTTAAGGCGGTGATAAGATTCTGGTTTTCTAGGCTGGAAGCCCAAAGTTTTAAGGGCTTTATCATTCTTTAGTATTGCTTTGCAAAGTTGCTTGTATGAAGGGGCTTTATTAAGTTGCTCTATCCTTGCTGGAACTTCGTCAGGGATACCATTAGAATAACATCTCGATTCCCAACCCTTGATGTATGTTTCTATTTCTTGTTTCATATATTTTGATAATTTTGTCTGCAACATTATTTGCTAGTGCTTTTTCATTGTGGCTTAGTCTTCCCCATGCTTTTCGAGTCAACGTTTCAGGAACGCCTAACCAATAACAGCAACTAGCTTGACCTATCCATGCCCTTCTGTTTGCGCTAACATTTGATAGGTTTTCGTCGGACGAAATAGGCCAATCATCCATCACATTTATTCCTACTTTAAAAAACGTTTCAGGGTCGCTTAATAAGCCCTTAGCTTGTTCAATTGCGGAATCAGTCGAGGGATGGGAAAGGTTAAACATTCCGTTTATGAAGTCTTCCCAAAGGTGGTAAGGATAGCTTATTTTATTCATGTTCTAAAAATGCTTTTGTAAATTCTTCATCTTTGAAAAGCGAAGCTAGGCCGGTTACTTGCTTTAAGCGCAACAACTCGTCTTTGTCCATTCCTATGTGCTTCAAAATCCAAGCGTCACTCATTCCAGCGTTAACAAGTTCTGAAACGATATTGCTCATTAGTTCAATTGAGTGCGAACCCCTTGCTCGGTTGTGACGGATAGTAGAAGCCATCCTGTTACTTTCGTCTTTCTCGATTACTGCAACAGGCAATTTCCCCCTTTCGCGGTCAAAAATTCGCTTTGATGTTTTAAGGACGGTAAATCTATGATAGCCATCAACTATCTCATACATATCTTCTTCTGGAAGGTGGTAACACACTACTGGCATTGTGTAGCCGTCTTCCCAAATTGATGTTTCAAGCAATTTCATTTCGGGTTCTGCTACTGAATTAGGGTTGTAGCTGTTGGCCCTAATCTTTTCGACTGGTACTCTACGTACATTATAAACTGGTGATTGGTATTCCATTGTTTTGTTTTGTGGGAGCAAATTTAGACAAATATGCTACTTGTTTTATTTTAAAAGGAGATTAAAGGCGGGCCGACCTCATGTCTAGCCGACCCGCGAAAGAGTGTTGTTCACCCAAATCAAATAATCTCAATCACATTCATTATCTTTGTTGTGTAAGGGGCGGCTTCACGTTTGAACCGCCGCCCCTAACTATGCACCGTTTCAAAGTGCGGAGCCTCTGCTGAATTGCAGGGGCTTTTTTTATGTGATGTTTAAATGCGGGCCGACACATAGCCGACCCGCTGAAACACTTTTCACTAAACTCACATCACTAATTCTTTACGGTTTGGGCATATGCCCACCATTCTGCATCCCCCCACCCCGAAAGGCAGTTTTTAGGGTTCAGATAGGTAGGGCCGTTACCGTAGTGGTCTTTGATGAAAAAACCTACTTCGTCCTTACCTGCAAAAAACTGCATGTTTACCATGTAGCATCCTAAGTGGTAGCCGTTTACAGCCAGCTTGCCCCCGTCAACCATTACCCACTCTCCTTTATGGTCGTAAGCCCACCACGACGGGTAGACTGTGCTTTGTAGGCGGGGTTGTATGCCATCATAACGACGCTGGCCGTTATATTTTGAGAGGGCTATATTGGTTGGTGTTTTTGACATGGTAATTGTTGTTTGCGATACAAATCTACGAAACAACATTCAATAAAACAAGTAAAACGAATGAATGAATGAAAGATTTATTTGATTTAAAGATAAAGCCCCGTCAACCAGTTAAGGCGCGGGGCTTCGTTTTACTCGCTGAATACTCTCTTATAAAGGTCGGGGTCAAATTTGTAAACCCACCTGCTTAGTCCTAATGGCTCTTTCTTGGTTTCAAGACATTGCGCTTTATAGGCGTTGTAAGTTGTAAGTACTTCGTCGTCTATTACCGTCCTGCTGCTGGTTCGCCTTGAAACCTCCGGCACAGATTCGACCAACTGTTGCACCGCTACTTCTGCGGCCTTCGTTTCATGCCCTGCTAAAAGTTGCTCCTTGCTAAGATCAAGAATGTACTGAGGCGGCAGCGGTGGCGGGGCTAGAAGGTGTCCAACGTAGGAAAGGAAGACGAACACCAGACCTGCGGCAGGAACTAAAAGCAAATGCCAAGGGGTTAGAGCAATAAGTACCATATAAGGATGGGGATTTTAATTGAAATAACTACGGCAGATAATGCAATGAAATGGTCTGCCGCTACCATTGCCCCCAAAGTTAGGCGTAAAATTGCTAATTTATGGGTAGAAATAGTAAATATTTCAGAGCCGCCTGAACCCGGTTTTAGGTTCTCCAATGGGGTGTGGTATTCGCTATATCTACGGTGAAGGTAGGCTTCAGTTGATCGAGCAAAAAATAAACGCTTTGCCGTGACGTTTCCCCAATCACCTGGAAGACCGGCGTTCACTTGGGTGTGCCTAGTTGCCATCACTTTGGCTATACCGATCTTCACCCTCCTGCCCTTTCCCCTAAAGGTGGTCTGTTCTTTTATGTAAAGGTGGCGGCGGTCTAACATTGAGCGTTAAGTTTTAAGCGTTAGGCAAGCGTTAAGCGTCCGTTAAGTGGGATTAACGCTTAACGGTTGAGCGTTAAGTTTAACGTTAATCCTGCGCTTTACGATTGCGAATAGAGGTAGAGTAGGGTGGTGAAGCAAAGCCAGTAGACGACCAGCAACACCACCCATTTAAGCCGCCCGGTCACTACGCTGGTGGTTTAGGACGCGGTGAGAAGGACAGCAAAACTTCTTTCGACCGTCTACAAGTTCGGTGCATCCGTCTAGCTTACAGTAACGCTTCCCTTCGGGTAGTGTAGGCACTTCGATTAACGCTTGACTACTTTCTATTAACTGTTCGCTAATTACACTTAACGCTTCCTCACCTCCGATTAACGGTGCATTGTCGAACTTAACGCTAACCCCGTCCTGCTTAGAGGGACGGGGTGAAGGCTTTTTTCCCCCGCGTCTATTTTGGGCCTTGTCCATCTTGGTTTCTCCCTTTGGCTTTCTACCGTAGGTTCTGGCGTATTCTTCCTCCCAATACAACATCATATCGTACTTGCTACGATACCACATGCAGACTTCAAACATCAACAGGCAAAAAATAAACAATCCTATTTGGGCATAGAAACGACCATCCACTACATTAAGGTGGTAAGCCGTGGCTCGGTCATCTAGGATTTTGATTGAGCCGAAGCGAGCGGCCATTTGCTCAGTGGCGGCGGTAAGACGGTCTTCAGCCGTTACAATTGCGCCGTCCAACTTGCCTAACGCTTTGCGCCGATTGTAGCACACAACCCACTTACCGTTGTCCTTGCACAAGTTGCTACGGTCTGTCTTGAAGTCGGCTACACGTTTTTCAGCTTTCTTAATATCGTTTCTTGCGTTGGCTACTTGTGCTTGCATTTGTACATAAGCAGGGTCGTTTACACTGATGCTATCGTCAGCTTCAGGCTGTACATCGTTTAGTAGAAAGTAGACTCCGCCAATAGTCAAGAGAAGGCCGATAGACCAGATAACCCCAAAGTTGAGCGCGGCAAACTTTAGATCGTAGCGACCGGCTGCGCGTTCATCCCAAAACTTATCAGAAGTCCACCGGGCTAACTTTTCGTACTGCCAAAGGACAACTAGGGCGAAAGCCAATAACACACCGCCCATAGCAGAGGCGTCCCAAAACATACGGTAGGCACCGTACACGGCCCCGCTGATGCTTACAAGCTGGAAGAAGTAGGAAAGGAAATTAGCGGTCGCTCGGTGGCCCGCGTTGCGCTCGGAGTAGGGCCGGGTGTCTCCCTCAAATCTGCGCTTACGCTTTTCTTCAGGTGATACTTTTTTAGCTGCAAATTGCCACCACTTGCTTTTTGCTGCTTTGCGCCCTGTGCCTTGCTTGGCGGCGATGAACTGGTCGAAGTTTGGTAAAGACATGGTCTTAGTATTTTAAGGTTATTGTTTTGGCTAATCCGCTTATGCAGACTAAGATTTTTTTTCGTCGATGTAATGGTTTACTACCGGCCCCCTTGAAGCAGGGTAGGAAGGATCATGCTCATCTAGGATGACGCAATTATCCAATGTCCATATATATAGGACGGCAGGAACTAGGAAGCAAAGTGCTAGGAATAGGGTGCAAATAGCAGCCCCGAAAATGATAGACATAAAATGTAGCTTTTTAGCCACACTTTTGAAACGGTGAACAAATTTAATAAAAAACTTAAATAAAACAGTTTTTTCGATTGATTCTTTTACTTTTACACTGAGTAAAACACTAATGAAATGAACTTTGAGAGATTTGACACCCTTTTTGATGGGGAGCGCAGCACCGTTTTGGTGAAGATGGCTGCCGACGCAATAGAGAAAGACATTAAGGCGCAGAGGCGCAGGATTTCCAGAAGCAAGTATAACGCATGGATTCATGCGGCCCACCGATTGAGCAACGCGAATGCGCTGCGCTACGGCCACGCCATCGGTAACAAGATCATTGAAGGCAAGCCCCTGGACAAAGGCAACGCCTACATTCGAGGGTCGGACCTTGCCAAGATTGTGTATTACTGTTTCTACAACGAGGGATTGTTGGAATGGCACCATTTGAAGACCCTTGTCACCAACAAGGCAGAAGAACTAATTGAACTGATTGATGTTAAACCGCTCGATTCATCGAACATCTCAGAGCAGGTGAGCGTAGCGGTGGGGGACGTTAACTTTGGCACGAATGGGTTTGCTGCGGAATTAAGGCGGTTAGCTGATCAAATCGAACCGCTAGAAACAATTAAGAACGAATTAAGGATTACCGCTGAAAGGCAAGGGCTAACCATCGTAAACCAAAGCAACGTCATTATGATACAGAACGAAGAACTCCAAAAGCAAAAAGAACTGCTTGCAAATTTAAAAGGTGCTATTGACCGATTAAGATCGGCAATCAAAGCAGAAAAAAACGAAAAAAAGAAAGATGAAATGAGCGAAGAACTGCAAAAACTGGATAACATCCTGGATGGTATAAAATAATTTTGTGGCTTTGTGTTTGTTTTATTTTATAATTACCTATTTTTACAACCCATAAACGACCTTTCGTTTAAAACCCTTTTAGTATGTCAAAAAGCCTCTCAACAACACCAGACGAATCCAACCAAGAAGAAACGCACACCATTTCCTTGCCTAAAACGACCGCTCCTTACGAAGACATGGACCCGGCTGATCAAAATAAGTACATCCAAGACTTGATTGATGCCACCAATGACTACTGTGACAGGGTAGGGTGTTAGTTTTAATCAGCGATAAAACAAGTTTATTTTTCAATTACTTGTTTTATTGAATGACGTTTACTATCTTTGCTTCCAGCGAAGGAATCCAACCTTTGTTTATCTAAGGAAGTAAAAGACCAAGTGCATTATTAAAACTAGTTGGGTATTACCCAACATTACGATCCGTAGGGACGGGGTTTGGAAACCCCACTTTTTTAGTCCCGTTCTTCCTTTAGATAAGCAAAGCCCCCTTCCGCTCTTAGAGCAGTTGGGGGTTATTGTTTTTGGCCCCTTTCGCTAGTCAATTTCGACGCAAACACTTTTCGCTGCTCTAGGGCGGCGGGTCAATCTATTGTCTACAATGAAAGCATTTACGGAAGGCCAAGACCTAATACATATATCCGGAGGCGGGCCAGTAAAGGCAACATATGTAGCCCTTATGGGTGAACGCCACATAATCAAATGGATGCAAGGGAAGAATACCCTATCAGACATCGTAGGCGACGACAGCGTGTTTCCTGACACCACTTACGG
>Ga0196889_1000476_pt1 | contig 11752 bp, 20 predicted proteins | sample VirMetDEL_Nov_12_FD_166415 | JGI IMG/M metagenome (GOLD analysis project Ga0196889, IMG submission 166415) | Aqueous microbial communities from the Delaware River and Bay under freshwater to marine salinity gradient to study organic matter... | ecosystem: Environmental > Aquatic > Marine >...
AAAATCGTTTGCTATATCGCCTGTGGCTATTGTAGCGTCTGTTATTCCGTCACTTGATATTGTACTTAGTGCCATGTTTTACTCCTTTGCATTAGCCTCTTTTACTGCCTTAATTTTCTTTGCCCACTCGCCAGTAGTATCTAGTTTGCCTGCTACTATGTCCTTGTATAATAAATCTAGTTGGTCACCGATATCACCATAAGCCGTTTTACGAGTTCTACGAATTTCATAATTTTTTTCATCTTTATCAGCCTGTGCTTCGTAAGAATTTAATTGGTCTGTTGTTGGTTTAGCAAGGCCAGTTACTGACCATGAGACAATAATATCTCCATTTCCATCTGAATTATTTCTTATTGATATATTTCCACCATCTCCAAAATTAGGTGTTTTACCATTTGCTTCACAATATAATTTTATTTTATTTGCTAATGTACTCATAATTTTATACGCTTCCTGTTATTCTAAATCCATGAAAAAAAGTATAATCTTCATTAGAATCCATATCTCTGCCAGAGCCATAATTGTGAAAAATTACTGCTTGTGCATAATCGCCACTTCCATTCATATGTGTCATACCATGACAACTTATTGCTGAACTTATTCCCACATTTCCAGATACCGCTCTTCTTTCAGCGATAACTTTATTACCATTTTTTTGAATTGATATGTCACCATATTCTCCCGCATCATTTCCAAAGTCTATAAGAACTGAAGCAGAAAAAAAATAATACCCTTCTACTGTAGGTGTAAATTTATATGTAGATGTATTGTACACACCCCCAGTGTCTAAATTTTCTGTACCCAAAGCCATAACTGATGCTGAATTATTATTTACATTAGCGTTATTAGGTAATGAAGCCTTAAAAACTGGTGTCATTAATTGACCTTTAATTAGAGAATAATCTATTCTCTTTATCGTTCCTGCATCTGATATAAGAATTTCATCCGTATCTGCAGGTTCAGCCGCTAATGCTGTAGAAGCAGTTATAACTGTAGCATCAATATGCTCTTCTGAAATTGCATCGTCTGCTATGAGTGTTGCATCAATAGCATCTGCTGTAATCCCACCTGTTGGTATTGTTGTTTTACTCATGTGTTACTCCTCTAGTGCTTCTATTCTTGTTATTAATTGTTGTATAATTGAAATGTACATTGCATCTTTTTTACCAAGTTTAGCAGTAAATGCTACATGGTCTCCATCTGAATTAGCAGGTATTAAATTGTAATCTGCTGTATCAATGTCATTTATTGCAACAGTATCTGTCCAATAATCATCAACAGAATTTAATTCTTGTGCTACAAATCCTCTTGTTGGTATTTGATTATCACTACCATCAAATTTTGCATTGTGAAATTGCGGATTTTTCCAAGTAAATGTTCTTGGTTTAAAACTTTTAAATTTAGATATATCATAACTATAATCTTGAATATTATCTTTTAATCTAGAATCTGAGTTAGAACCAATGCTAGTGTCTGTTGCAGTAAGTGTACCATCGTGTGCAATTCTAAAATGCTCTGCTGTTCCACTATTTCTTGTTCTAAATAAAAAATCTTGTTTTCTATCAGTGTCCGTAGCATTTGGTGCAACGCAAGCAAGAACAGAACCATCTTCAACCGTACCACTGTCATTAGTTCTAGTTGCAACATCAAAGCCAATAAAAGGCCCTCTGGTAGTTGCTCTGTTTGCTGTGTTTCTTATTCGTATAGTTCCTGTTCCTCCATCTAATCCAGAGTTTGTTCCTGTTACAAAAAGAGCTGATGTACCAGTAGTAGTGGCTTCTTGAACATGTAAGGTTGCCGCCGCCGCACTTGTATTTATTCCAACTTCGTTATTACCACCATCAACAAACAACATATGAGTATTACCATTTGATTCTACTCTAAAATCAACATCATCAGAATCTTCATTAATAATAACTTCAGCATCTTTTATAGTAAGTTGGTCATCATTAGAAGACGATTGGTCATCTATGCCTGCAAATGAAGCCGCAGGTATTAATGCTTTTTTAAGAGCACCATCTGTTGCATCATTTATTAATACATGGTCATTGGAATTATCTAAGGTAACTAAAGTTTGCCCACTAATTACATTACTCGCTAAACTCCCCGGTTGTACTCCACCTGTTGGAACATCAATAGTTCCTACACTCTTTGCTTGATGAACAACATAAATATTGTTTGTGCCGCTAGGAGGTGCACCAGTAAACGTTAGTGTTGTTCCAGATAAAGTGTATGCACTGTTAGGGTCTTGTCTTACGTTTCCAACAAATACTTCTATGTCTAAAGTTGACGCAGGTGCTACATCTAAAGTAAATGCAGTTGTACTTCCATCACCATTAAACCTCTTTCCTTGAAGAGATTGAAAAGTATTTCTGGTATCTAAAGGTGTACCTATAAAAGCCATTTTACGTTATCTCCATTATTGACAAAGTAATGTCTGCTGAGCCAGTTGCTGTTAGTGACAGCGCATCTGTTGCTTCCATTACAACTTTGTTGCCCGCGAGTAGTTCCAAAGTTCCGCCAACAGGAATCGGCGCCGTAGTAACTAATTCAACCGTTTGGTTAGCCTCGTTATTTGCACCTGCTCTGTTACCGGTATCTGAAGCTAAACTAACTGTAGCAGTGATCTGACCAGTTGTTGTATTACCTATCATTATTCCAAGAACTACAGTTGTTGTAGAACTTGCAACAGTATAGATAACATCAGCACTGGTAACATTTGCTTTAGTTACAACTTTAAAAGTATTAGCCATTTATCCTCCTATTATATTATTAACCGAGCGCGATTGCAAGAGCCGTAGGGTCTTCGCTTGAAAATCCTGCACTTGTTAAATACGTTTTTACATCAGATAGTGCTACCTGCACCATCGTTCCATTATCGTTTGTTACTAGTCTATCTGCATCTGCTAAAGTAGTACCTGTTGCAGATGTATCACCATCAATAATGTTTAACTCCGCCGCAGTTGAGTTAACGGCTGCAAGTTTAGTTAAGTCTGCTTGTACTAGTCCAGAAACTCCGTCTAGTAAATTTAGTTCAGCAGCATTTGATGTTACGTTAGTTCCACCAATATCTAATGTAGTTACAGATATCTCTCCTGCAACAGTTACAATTCCATCTGCTAAAGTTATTAAATCTGTATCATCCGTATGACCAATAGTAGAACCATTGGTAATTATATTATCAACAGTAAGTGTAGTTAATGTTCCTAAAGAAGTAATATTTGATTGTGCCGCACCTGTTACTGTTGCCGCAGTTCCGGACGCATTACCAGTGACATTACCTGTTAAAGGTCCTGCAAAAGCGTCTGCTGTTACAGTGCCATCAAAAAATGCATCTTTAAATTCTACACTAGCACTACCGAGATCTAAGATATTGTTAGCACCCGGTGTTAAAGCACCGTCTGTAAGTATTAATTGTTTTTCATTTCCTGCATAAAAATTAATTGTATTAGCAGTTTCAAAATCTATTTTTGTTTCATCGTCTTCACCAATCTTAACATCAGTTGCTAGTATTGATGTAATTCCTGTTTGCGCTGCATCTACATTTAATGTGTTAGTAGATAAAGATACACCTGTTCCTGCGGAAAATGCAGTTTTAGACATTGCTATTGCAGCACTGGCATTGACATCAGCGTTAACAATAACACCAGAACCAATAGCTGCTGTTCCGTTCGCTGCTATACTTATGTCACCAGATATAGCGACAGGATTAAAATTTGTACCGTCACCTATAAGAGCCGCGCCACTTGTATTAGTAGCCATGGTAATATCATCACCGGATACAGTTAAATCACCTGTAACTGTTAGGTTACGTCCTACAGTCGCATCGTTGTTTGCATCTTCAAATATTAATTTACTTGCTGGTATTGTACAAAAAACATCTTTTGTGCCTGCTGCAAAATCAACAGCGCTATCACTATTAGAAGAAGATATAACGGTTGTACGTGTTAAATCAGAACTATCACCATCTAGTGTGCCTAGACCTACTTCAAACTCTGCGGCTGTTTGATGAACAATAGCATAATACGTTGTATTACTATTACCTACACCAGCAGCGAAAGTTTCAAAACCGGTTACCGCACCGCCAAGAGAAACAGCCCCTGTTCCTGTGGTTGTCGTGGTTTCTTTTACACGATCATTAATGACTAATGCCATTTAATCTCCTAGGCTAATCTTAATATTGCGTTACTCGCATCTGCTGCTGGAAACTGAATAGTAAATGTTCCGCTAGTAGATGTTTTATCTCCACCAAAATCTAATACAGCTACAGCTTTATTTGAGTCTGAACTGTTAAAGATTAATGCGCCTCTTGCAGTGATAGTTGCTGATGTAAAAGATATATCAGCGAAATCACAAAGTGCAGTAGTACCACTTGTTGTTGGAGTTACGCTTGTAAGCGTTCCGCCTGTTGCTGTGTATGTTCCAGAGTTTGATACCTCGTTGGAACTTGAATAAGCAGTTGTGGTTGCGTCTAGTGAAGCTGAGCTTGTATAAAGTGCTATTTTAAAAGTATCACCACTGGTAGCCGTAAAATTATGCGTACCTACTAGCAATTCTTGTTTAAAACTTGTGCATACAGCTTGAGTTATTGCCATGTTTTATCCTCCTATGGGTTCTGTGATTGCAAAGGAGTTCTTAACGCCCCGTGCATGTACTCATCTCTTCGGTGTCTTCCTTGCTGTTCTATAACTAGCTCTTGAAGGGCACGTTGATATGATTGTTCATATAATTGCAGCATTTCCGCTGGTCCCTTCAAAAATTTGAAGGCTTCTGCAAGACATCCATAAAGCAATAGTGCCGGAGCATTATTACCCAACCAAGAGGTTGTATTTGAACTAGACAGTCTTGTTGGTAATCTAGTAATTCCTAACTCAACGTTATAAGCTAAATCTGGAGTAGGCGCAACATAAATTGTGTTGTGGTCCCACCATGCCCAATAACGAGGAGTTCCCGTTGCCGTTCGATCTGGCCAATATTCGTTCATATAACTAATATCGCGTTGTTCTAAAAATGACCTCGTTGTAGCACTAGGAGAAAATATCTGCATTGTTCTAATAGTACCAAGAGATTCTGGTGTAGGTGTCGTTCCACCCGGTAATGATAAAAAAGCATTACTTGCTACAAGGTTTGCTGTTTGATGAGATTTAAATACATCTAAATCTACATCTCTAAATATCCTGTTTTCTGCATGTTCAATAAAATCATTTGTTCTTGTAGCTGTTAGGACATCTGTACTAACTTCTGTGTAGTCTAATATTTGAGTTGTTAATTCTGCGTATGTAACGGCCATTATGATGTACTCACTGATACTGTACCAATAGATGATACAACTGTAGGTTGTTTTTTATCTGTTGTTGGTTTCATAGAATCATTGTAATCAAAAAATCCTACTCCTCCAACAAATACTGTTAAAGGTTCTGAACGAGCAGGACGTGCATCTTGTAAACTTTGTGCATCGGCCGCGTGTCTTTGTCTTTCCTGTTGAGGGTGTTTAGCTTCAAACTCAGATTTGTGAACTAAAGAACCATTCCATTCTTTGACCATTTCTTTGTAAGGAAACTCCATACCACTACGATCAGATATTGCTTTCGCATATTTACCCGAAGCATGTGCCATTAGATATATCCTCTCTCTGGTGTAGCAAAGAAACTAGAACGTGGTCTATCTTCTTCTGAAGCTCGTTGCCACTCTTCTTCATATAATTGTTTTAGTAAAGGTGTTCTCTCTGGTGCTTTTTTTACTGACATATAATAAGCAAGGCCAGAAGACAAACAAGGTATAAATCTTGTTGGTACTTCTAGTTGATCATTATAATCACCAGCATCCTGTATTTTAGTTAGACCATAATATTTAAATGTGTGTGCACCATCTGGTGTTGGATATAAATATAATGTTGGTGTTGAAGCACCTCTCTCTAAAAAATATTGTACAGGTGTACCCTCTGTAGATTTCTTTGAAATGTTTAAATACTCTGCACGACTAATACGATCAACTTCTATATCTGTTGTTGTATCACTAGTTGTAAATAAAACAGCTTCTAGTATGTCAACTAAATCTGAATCTAAAGTGTAACTAGTTGTACTACCAGTTAGTGTTTTTGTTCTAAGCTCAACAGTCCAAAGATTAATACCTCTGTTAGCCCATTCAGCTAACATTATATTTAAAGAACGTCTTGCACTTTTTAAATCATAACCAGATCTAGAATTTATACCACATCTTTCAAATGCCTCTTCTATGAGCTGATCTACATCTAAATCAAAAGTATTAGTTCCGGACGTTGCCATTACTTACCTACTTTTTTCATAGCTTTCTTATGAGCTTGTGTAAAAGTTTTACCTTTTTTCATAGCTTTTTTCATAGAAGCCATATGTTTTTTTGTATGGTGTTTAGAGTGTTTTTTCATGGTCTTTTTTTGACCACCTGTTAATTGTTTCGGCATCGAAGACCTCGATATCATTTTTAGTTATAGTAAGCTACTACAAAGTCGCAGTTAGTTACGTCAACAAAAGCTGCTGTTTCGAATCTTACACCATCTCCGTCAAAATTCATAGTCAAAGGTTCATTCGCTGCTGTACCCCATTTTAAATGAATTTTAATCACGCCAGCCGCAGAAGTATTATCATAAATTTTTACTTCACCATCAGCCGCACTTGATTGACATTGAATTGATTTTATTCTTATTGGACCAAGGTTAGCATTACTACCAGCCACGGAACCTTGTAGTCTTCCATCTGACGTTAATGCTGTGCTTGCTTTTACATCACTCATATTATCTCCTATTGATAAGTGTGGGGCCGAAGCCCCACGAATTAGTTTATGCTAGTACTAAACCAACAAAAGTTAATCTGATTACAGTAGCACTACCCGGATCTCCACTTACTACTACTTCTACTTCATCAGCAGTTGTAGTTGCACCTGTTAATCCTGTAATACCTCTGACACCATTACAACCAAAGACACCTTTGAAACCAGTAGAGTTTACTGCTACAGCAATGCCGTCAGTGTATGAATCTGTATCACCATCATCACCAATATCAACTAAGTTGACGTTGTTTGTTGATGCTGTAGTTACGTTAAGAGCAACACACATAGGGATAAAGTTTGCAGGCATACCTATTGACGCCTCTTTACCAGTTGTTGCACCGTTAGCTACAGTGATTGTTGCTTGGTATGTTTGTAAAGTTGATGTGTTAGTAGCTGCTGCATTTAACAAAAGTGAACCTGCTGAATTGCTTGAAACATCACCAGTTGACACACTATTTAAAGTTGCGTGTTCTGAAATTGCACCTGTACTTGTATTTTTAGTTATTACTTTGTGACCAGCTTCCGATCTTACCGGACCGCTAAAAGTTGAGTTAGCCATTTTTACCTCGTAAGTAAAGTCATACTGTCTCTACGAGCGTCTGCTAGGGCAGTCAGTATAACAAATTATCCTAGTTGTCTTGTGGGGGACTAAGCCCCCACAAGTTAAGAGTAATTATGCTCCCGGTGAACCAAAGATACCTCTAAAGTCAGAGAACCCGAATGAGTATCTTTCTCTAGATTTGTATCTAACGTTTCCAGTTTCAAAATCGCCTTCCATCTTAGTGGAAATTGGCGCTCTTTGGAAGTGTTTTAATCCGTTAGGCGCATCAGTTTTGATAAAGAATGCATCTGTATCAGTTAAGTAGTTATTCACTACATAACCTTGAGGAATCATTCCCATGCTGCCTACAGCATTAATATCATTATCACCTGTGCCAACTCTTTGACCAGACTTCATTAGTCTTTCAGCAGTGAATTGAAGATTTACTGGAATAATCATTTTCGTACCGTTGAGAGCGATTTTTAATCCTCTATCGTCAGTAAGTCCAGCAATGTCAATCAATGCTTGTTCTAAAGATGTCTCGTTTAGATCAGCAGCAACTGTTAATTCGTTTTTGATATTGCCACCAGTGGTTGGGTGAGCAGTAGAACATAATTCTACGCCGTCTCCACCTGTGAAGCTAGAATCAAACGCATTATTTAATACGTTAGCTGCTTTCACCTGTTTGGCATTTGCCATTGAACGAGCTAATGCTTTTGTGTATCTTGAACTGATCTTGTCGTAAAGGTTATCCTCTACGGCTTCTTCAGTGATTGAAAAAGCAAGAGCTATAGTTTCGTGTGTATAGCGAGCAGTAAAAGACTCAGTCGCGTCATCATAATTAACTGATCCGCCTTCTGGTTTTACTTGTGCTGCACCGAAACCGGATAGCATTACTTCTTCTTCAAATGCACGATCTGAAGTTTCAGTGTCGAAAATCTCCGTGTGTTGATTTTCGTATCTATTGTATTCTAACCCGAACAAAGCGTTAAGACCCGGTTCAAGTTCTTTGACCAATTGTGATCTAGAAATAGCCATATATGTCTCCTATTACGCTAATGCAGTGGTTAATAGATAAGAATGTTCGCCAGTATTCGGAACAACGTAAGCGTTGCAGTTTGCACTGCTTGTATCACTGTTATTCGGATCTTTTGAAATACCTATCTGTTTGAATTGTCCAGATGTTGTAACTGTAGAAGTATCCAACTCTTGTGAAGATCTTCCAGAAAGAGTGCTTCCACCCGTTCCAACAAAATCAAATCCACCAAAGTTCATAGCTGCTGTGCCAGTTCCATCATGTTGAACTTCAAAGACGATTCTTGGATCGTCGTACACCTGTGCAACAATATCAGAAGCATTTGTGCTTGCTGGATAATGATTGCTAAATGTTGGTTTGCCTGTGGTTGGATCTGTATAGAAACATCCGCCAAATACACCTAAAATTACATTACCTGCTCCTGCGGCTTCAATTCCACCGGCAGTTACGGCAATAACACATTGACCTTGATAGATCGCTGTGCCGTAGTTAGCTGCAATTGCGTATTCGTTTGTTCTAATCAGACCGCCACTAAGATGCCTTACGGGTCTAAACCCGAAAGCTGCGTCTTTATTTGCCATCGTTGTTTCCTTTTTTTAAAGGGTTAAGTTTTTTTAATTCGATGGACAAAAGAGCTAAAAAATTAGTTCTTTCGGTTACCACCGAAGGTTACACGAGATTGCCTGTCTGGTTTAGAGACCGGCATGCTAGGGTGTTGTTCCTTCAATAAATCATTTGCGACCGCTTCTTCTTTATCTTGCACTTGCTGTTTAAAGTAAGCCATTCGCTCTTCAACGATTTCTGTTGGAATTTTCGCCAGCAGTAAACCACCAACTCCTATTACACCTTGGTATTTGCCTTCCTGTATTGTCGGATATTCACCGTTGTCGGAATCGGCTCTTACGAGTTCGAAACCTTCTCTTAATCGAGCATTTAGATTTTTATTATCTGATTGCCCTAAAGTTTCAGCGCGTATCCACCTATGTTTGTACCCATCGGGTGCAGGAGGTGCGTCAAGGGATGACGGGGGTGCCCATGGTTTCCTACGAGTCGTTTTCTCGCGGGATAAGGCAGCGCGTGGAGTCTTATTTTCATCAATTTTATTCATATGCCTACTCCTTCACGTATTTCGCATATTCTTCTAGTGGCACACCTAATTTTTTAGCAATCGCTACTTGAGATGGCGTGAGTCTCACTGTTTTGCGTCCAGTTCGTGTGGTCCTTGTAGCAGAAGCAACTGTTTGGACGGGTTGTTTGCTTCCTTGGACTTCTCCCCCATCGTTAAACTTTTGGGGAAACTCAGTTCGAAGTCTTCTGTCAATCTCTTCGTAGTATTCATCAGAAGATGGATTGAATCCTTCTTCTTCCACAAGTTTCTTGTGAATACCAAACGAAGCGTATGTCATAGCTTCATCTTTACCAAACCACTCATTTTTTTCCGCCCATGCTTCCGCTTTTGGGTCCGGTGGAGCAGCTTGTGGTTGTTGTACATTACTTTGTACAGGTTGTTGAATTGTCTGTCCAGCATTTTCTTGAGCTTTTTCAGATAATTTTCTTTGCTCTTCCGTAGCATTTATACGTTCTTGCTCAATAGCTAGTCTTGCTAGAGCTTGATTTGCTGCTACTTGTGCATCGACATCACCAGCAGATACAGCTTGTTTTAATGAAGCTTTTGCTGATTCTAGTTCTGATTTTACACGAGTTGAAAACTCATTGACATAGCCATCATCAAGTTTTGTAAACTTTGTTTGTAAATCATCGCGTTCTTTTTTTATTTGTTCTGCAAAACTAAGAGCTTCTTTTTCTCTTCGTTCTGACTCACGAATTTTATACGTTAATCTGTCAATACGTTTTTTGACACCTTCACTATACTCTTCGCGTTCATCTTTTTTTTCTTCTTTAACTTCTACAATAGGTTGATCTTTTGTTTCAACCTCTTTTGTATTAGCTTTAGAATCATCTAACTCAACATCAACAGATTTCCCAGTTGTATCTAGGTCAACCATAATGTTGTCGTCTTTTATTGCTGCTTCTTGTGCTTCGGGCATGGGTTCCTTTCCATGTTAATGTGTTACTGGCGATAAGATACTTTCGGGGTCGTCAACAACACCTAAAATTTCATCATCATTTAGTAAGCGTAGTTCGCCGCCTTCAATATTAAGACGTGAACCTGCGTATTTAGCAAATATTACCCAATCATTTTTCTTGCACCAAGCACCATTTGGAAAACGACTCGGGTCGTTATACGCATCTGGTCCTACTCTTAATACAAGCCCAACATTAGCTGCAATTTGTGTTTCTTGTACTGTTTTATCAGATAAAATAATACCGCCTTTGGTTTTGCCTTTACCCGAATGAGGTAAAATTAAAAGTCTCCAGCCTGTTGGTTCTGGTAATTTAGCTTCTTCTTTTTTCTTCGTTTCTTTTTTTACTTGTTTAGCACGCGCTTTTGCAACGTGTTCTGGTAAAATTAAGTTAGTCATTTTGCTCCTGTTTCTTTAGCAGGTCCGAGAGTTCCTGTTCAATATAATTTAAAGTATCTAATTGTCCTAAATGATTTTGATAATCATTCCAATCTTTTACTTGATTGTTGACAATTATCTCAGTTAGTTGGGTTTGTCTAGTCCTAATTATGCGAAATATTTTTTCCGCTAATACGATTGAGTCCATAAGTTATTTCTTCTTAAATAAACCTACAGCTCCTTTCGCGCCCTTAATGCCGAAGCTTGCTGAACAGGCAATATATAATAAATGTTTATAATAATCTGGGAGAGATTGCAAGGCGATAAATCCAGCTTGAATATGATCTGTCATTCCGGGGAAAAAGACTAATGTCGCTGGAGCGAGTAAACAAATTAAAATTAGTTCGTCTTTCCACGACCCTTTCATTTGATCTACAGCCGAAGCTTCCCATGCTATTTTACCAGCAATCTGATCTTGCTTTAATTTAGTTGCTGCTTTAACTTCTGTTACTTTTAATTCTGCTTTTGCTTTTTTAGTTTCAACGAAACCCTTGACGCCGTCAGCAACGACGCCAAGTAAAGGTTTAGCTAAGAGTTGCCAGACCATAGGTCTATGCTCCTCCTCCAAACTGGCTAAGTATAATCAGTACAATAATAGCTACTATACCGGCTTTTATCCAGTCCTTCATTTTCCAATCGGACCATTCTTTTAAATGTTCCCATAAGTCTTTTACTAAGTTCATGTTTCCTCCTAGTGTTCAGTCAAGTCAAAATCTGCTTCGAACTCGACCACTTTTATTGGATCTAAAACTTCCTCAAGTTTTTGTAATGCATCTTTTACATCATGTTCGCAATTTAAGCAACCACAATGGCATTTACCGCCATTACCATGGTGACATTCATGTTCAC
>Ga0196889_1000477_pt1 | contig 11733 bp, 18 predicted proteins | sample VirMetDEL_Nov_12_FD_166415 | JGI IMG/M metagenome (GOLD analysis project Ga0196889, IMG submission 166415) | Aqueous microbial communities from the Delaware River and Bay under freshwater to marine salinity gradient to study organic matter... | ecosystem: Environmental > Aquatic > Marine >...
TTTCAAATAGTCTGAATGAAAGAAGGAAAGCATTCCTCCATTTACCATGTGAAGCCTCATTGAGAAGCTCGTCATATACCAGAGAAAGAATCTCTACGTCCTCTGTACAACGGTGAAGCATTGCTTCCGAGAATACTTCCCAATCATTATGCTCTGGCTTTCCTCGTCCAACTCTATAGCCCCATGCCTGAATACCATGTGGACCAATTCCCTTATCAGGACAGTTAAAAGGAACTATACGTTTAGGGTTTAGAAGTCGAGACATGATTAGTGTATCTACCTTCTTACCTTTATATTCCCAGTTGTATAGCTGTTTAAGCAATGGAAAGTCATACCCTAATGCGTTATGTGCAATTAACACATCAAACGATTCTAAGTATTCCAACATCTGCTTAACGTAGTCACCTCCTGCCCAAGGCCAGAACTTTCTAACCTCGCCAGTGTGCTTATCTTTTACTACGCAGCAATGTAACTTAGTCACTGTGTCTAACAAGCCATTAGCTTCTAGGTCGAAAAGCCCCACTCTCATTACGCTTCCTTAAAAAGATTTGTTTCGCATAGCTACGAATTCATCATACTTTTCTTTAGTACTCTCTGCATATTCAGGCTGCGCCAGTGCTGCATGGAGAGCTTCAATTGCATTACAAGTAGAACAATCTTGCTCATACTTTGCATCGCAAGTTTTTAGTTCAAGCGCATCAAGCACCATCTGCATTACTTCTCTGTCAGTCATTTTCCCTACCCTTTAGCGAGTGCTTCTTCTGCTACTCTATGCGCGTCAGTTATGTATGACGTACCAGAACAAAACTGCAAAGCATCTATTAAGTCTGCATTCACTTCATGCAGTCGGCGTAGTTCTGCTGTTGACCTTTCCACAATATCAGAAAATATCAATTCATCAACATTAGCAGTATCTAACTCATCAGCCAGCCTCAGTGTTTCCGGTTGTTTGTCAATCATTCTTTATACAGCTCCTTAAGTTCATTACGGAATCGTAATATCATTTGGTGAGTGGCAGCATAAGTGTATTGAGTGAGCTGACAAATATCCTTAGCAGAATATCCCTGCTTAAAATATAAGGACAACACCTCAATCTGAGCAATAGATTTAGTAGCAATCAATTCATTAATCTCATCTACTACACGCTCATTATACTGATTGCATGGAATACCATCTACTTCATCTTCTTCAAACGCATTGGCAGAAAAACCCTTCTCATTACGCTTGAAGTCACGTAAGCAATTGTCGAGGATATGCCCAACCCAACGATCAAAATTACTACCATCAAAAGTGTGAATGTATTTAATAGCTCTAGCATATGTCTCTTGTACGATGTCCTCTGCATCCCATTCCGTACCTGCTCGGAATGAAAGACGTAAGACTAGTTTTCTCCTATTAGCACGATAGTGTTGTTCAATTAAGTTCATTAAAGAGTCCTGTAGCATTGTCCCAATAGAGTTTAAACTTACCTGTCTCTCCGTATTCCCGATCTTCTAGCAAGACTAGGGTTCTTAGATTTCGTTCTTCTGGGGATAGATTAGGATCACGATTTCCTTCCAAGCCAAGCATGAGATTACAACTGCGAGCCATAGCCCTAGAACCGGCAAACTGAGAGCTAAGAACCTCACCACCACGTTCGTGGGGAGCTCCGCCATCAGGGTTACGAAGATGACAAAAGATAAAGATAACCACATTAAGATCAAGTGCCATAGCAGAGAGTTCTTGAGCAATTTCTTGAAGCTTGACATTAGCATCTCCTGAGTTCATACCATTAGTTAAGTTGGTAATTGGGTCAATCATAATGGCTTTACAACCGTCTAGTGCTGCCTCACGTATATCCGCCTTGAGGCTTTCCCATCCGACATGCTGATAAAGGTTGAGTAGCGTAAGCTTTCCCTTAAGAGCCTCGCCCGCCATATCGTAGGCTTTCTCATCAAAGGGTTTTGTTGGATCATGGAAGAATTTTCCCGCCAATTTTCCCGCGACAAGCTTGTAGGTTTTCTTATTACTCTCCTCCGGCTTGACCAGAAACACCTTCCAGCCATGGCTACGTATGAAATGCGCCGCCAACGTATTAACGACCTCGCTCTTTCCCTGCTTTTGCCCTGCACCAATGTAGATGGTTTCGCCAAGACGAATCCCACGAGTTGCCGTAGTGATGTGTTCCCACGGCCACGACACACCAAAAACTGGCGCTTCCTTAGCTTCTTCATGTAAGCTATCTCCTGATATAAGCCTACTGTTTTTAGGCTTCTTAGCATTGAATTGACATGCGTTATAACATGCCTTAGACTTGCCTTGCATTAGACATTCGTTTACATCCTTAGCAGGGAGCGTAGCAGCTACAGCATCTGGGATAACCAACATGGTAGCTTCTACTGCTTTCTTCCCTGCCTCGTCCATATCAAATACTAATACAACTTCCTTAAAGAACTCACGGATGCGCTGTAGATGCTTTGTAAGGTCTCTTGCAGCCCCTCCAGCTCCATTAGGTAGGGATACTATAGCTGGATTGAATTCAGCGTATAGCGTACCCTTATTAGACTCCTTAAAGATTTGAAATAAACTTACCGCATCAAGCTCTCCTTCCGTAATGAACAGCTTCTTACCACCAGTTTTAATAGCTTGTTGCCAGCCGAACAAATCAACTTCTTTATGTTCACCTACAGACCACATCTTCTTACCTTCTATAAGCCTACACTTATAGCTTGCAAGCACATCACCTTTATAATACGGATAGTGATGTGTCATTGGAGTAGTTCCATCTGACTCAGCTACACCTATCTTAACACCGAAGTAATCAAGATATTCTTTCTTAAGCTTGCGATCTGGTAAGTCAACACACTTGAACGTACTGATCTCCGCAAGCTCCTCCTGAATTTCTTCTGGAGATTTACGAATCTTCACTGGCTTATATCCTTGAGGCTTATCTTTATAAGGATCGGGGACGTATAAGCCCTTAGCGAAGTCATAACCATCGTATGTACCATCTTCTTTAAGAAAGATTTGTACACTACCAATCTTCTCTACACAAATTCCCATCAATGCTCCCTTAACAAAGCAGGGATTTTAGATTCCTCTGCTTTCACTTGTTTCTCTACTTGATTAATAAAATCCTCTAAGAGATAGAAGTAATGATGTTCACCGTCTAGAATTTTATTCAAAGATTTCTTAGCAATATCAATATCAACCTGTTTCATCTTCAATCTCCTTAATACGATAGAGGCATAGTGGAAATATAGTCCTAGCATCTTTGATACATTGTTGGGCTTCCTCCTTAGAAGGATAGGTATGTACTGAGCCTAACCAATTACTAAAGTATTCTGAATACCACTCAACAGTATATCTCATGGTAGAAAATCCCACATAAGTTTAGATGCTGACCAAGCCATTAACAATACACCACCAAAGAATAAACAAGCAGCTAATACTCCCATACTATCCATCTCATCTTCGTCATCAGGTATATCTTCTTCTTCATCGTATTTAGAATTTAAATCAAATACAGTGATAAGATATGAGATAATAAAACAAATAAATCCAATTGCAAACATTATAGCTCCTTAGTATTATACCATTCAGGCTGACTACGCCTGCTCCATGTTGCTAGATGTAGCTTACCGTCTCTATAGTAATTACGATAGGACTGAATGACATTGCCCTTTACCTTATACTCGTCTGGCATAGCAGGAGTAGGAGGAATCCATATCTTAATATTAGGTAGGCCGATAGGTTTTTTCTTAAGCGCATCCTTAAGTTTAGTATAAGTTAAATGTTGCTTACGATAGCGATAGGTATATTCTGCTGATGTTTCACAGAATAATTCATATAGCCAGTCATACGCTAGTCCTGAGTGTCTAGCCCATACTGCTGATGGATGATTCTCATGAGTCTTAGCATAGATAATATCAGAATCTTGAGGCTGCTTATCCCATACTCGATGAGCAGTGGAAAGAAGCTGTGCATATTCTAATACCATTTTAACTACATGCTTATCAACATGAGCTTGAGCTGCTTTCTTAGGACAATGGTCTAAATAAAATATATTCATAAGGATATTGGTCACTTAAAAGAAGCGAAGACTACCTACTACTAGGAAATACGATAGTCTTCGACAAGAGTTACAAATTAAAATTCACCACGACGACGAATTACTAGGGATTTAGGTGGAAAGAGCCATGGAAGTCCGTCTAATTCAACACCATCGGGTTCATTTATAGTACGGACAACAATATAAGCAGCACCATCGTCAACAAATTCATCCATTTCCTCCTCCCAATGCAGCTCGGTATCTTCTCTTTTCTCCTTAATCTCTACAATATCTCCCTTACGGAACTCATTTCCATTAATATCATAAAGACGAGCTACTGGAGGAGGAATATTTGCAACAACATCATTAAAATTAATATCTTTAATGGCTTTCTTCTTCTTCTTTGGATCATTCTTATCACGATAGATGTAAGGAAGATCAATAGATAAGCTAAAACTTTTCTGCATATCTTTAACGATACGAGGATAGGTAAAGGTTTTGCTAATATCTCCTAGAACTTTCTCCATAAAATCAATAGGAGACATTTGAGCATAAAGGTTATAAATATCAATGGGGTCTTTAATCTCCATAGCAAATTTACGAATACGATACAATGCCTCTACCCATGTATCAATGTATTGAACATCTAGATTACCGTGCATAGCTCTAAATTCTAGACTACCATACTTAACTAGGGCTTCAAGATTGATAGAGGCATATCGCATTGTGTCTCTATTGATATTCTGTATGCCTTTGAATCCATATACAAAAATCATATTGACAGCATCCATCAATCCTTCAGCATCTTGTAAGCGTAAGCAGAATCTATTACCCTTACGCTCCTTACCACAATATGTAAGGAATGGTTCTTCTAACAGAAGATATAGGTAGATAACATTCATTACCTGATCTTCTGTACAATCCATCATATTCATATGTACATGAACACTAGTACGGAAAGAGAAATTCAATTCAGATTTATGTAGCTTCTTAGCTAGAAATTCTAATTGAGGCTTAACCTTCTCTCGTATTACAGGTTCACTGAATACATACTCATAAGATTCTCCACGAAGGGAACCGTCCTTAACAGAAGTCCAGCCACCGCTTTGAACCTCTACAAGATTATTACCCTCTACTTCAATTTCAATACCGAAGTCACCTTCTTTAGGACGTTCATACCCGAACAATTGGTGTAGCTTTTTCATATGTATTCTCCAATAACATTATTAAGTGTTCATTACCTTCGCTAAATGTAATGTCTTTAACAGATTCTGCTGTACGTTTAAACTTGCCTACTTCACGAGTACGGTAGAAAACAACACCGCTAGCACCTAATGCAAACTGTTTATCAATAGCGCACGCTCCACTGAATGTTTCTAAATAAGACATAGCTTCTGGAAAGGATGGATAGCGTCCAAACATAGAGTCTACAATCTCAGGGCAACGTAAAGACATTACACGTTCTTTAGCTGCTGTACGATTGAAAGGAAAGCGTACATCAGGTAGTGAGAACTTAAGATTCTCTAATGAATACCCAACCTTATACTTACGTACAGGATTACGATAGACATAGATAACTGATTGTCCAATATTTACAAAACCAATACGTCGAGTAGGAGGAAGAAACATACCTTCTTCATATTGTTTAACACGAGAACGCTGATCTGTTAGATCGAAATAAGATACAATATTATTATCAAAGAAACCTTCTACATAGACTGGACGATTCTTAAACAATACTAAAGAATCTCTATACAATTGATTTAGATCATCAACCATGACACACCTCTAACTGTTCTGCTTTTATGATACCGAGAGCTGCCTTAACATCACTCGTATTAATAATTTCTTGAACATCGCCATACTTTTCGTATAGAGCATTGCCTTTCATAATTTCTAATACACCACGTTTAGTTGCACGAAATACCCATTTGATAAGCTCAGGAGAATTAAGCCAAACATTAGAAAGAGTACGGTATTCCACACCATAAGACTTATATCGACATGCACCAGCCTTACCATACATACTACGCCGACGAGTGTCATTGTCATACACAAGGCTAGGAAGTCCTAGATAGAAGTCTAATTGCTTCACAACAGCGTCACAACGCTCTCTATGCCCTTTATCAGTAGGATTTTGTCCATCCGTCCATCCAATGTGTACATGCCCACTAGCGGTACGCATAGGACGATTACCATCGGGACGCTTATTCTCTCTACTCTGCCAAGCATTGAAGTCTGGCTCGCAGCCTAGCTCTAATGCCTTAGCTGGCTGAGTGGCAAGATACTCAAAGGGAAAATCAGCTACTGGTACTGCTACTACTTCGTAATCGGGAACCATCAACTTCATTGTGTTCAATACATCCTGAACATTAATACAAAATTCTTCTTCGTTGTCTGCTGGATCAATATTAAATTCCAATGCCATACCATCAACTTGTACAGCACCACGATTTACTTTCTGAGGATGTTCTTTATCACCCTCAATCAAGCCAAAGGCTGATTTAAAAATACCATTCTGTTTAACAAATACTTCAGGGTCACAACCAACTAAAATCTTTTGCATAATATTCTCCTAGGAAATTAACTACTTAAGGTTGACGTATTCAGCTACGTGTTTATCTACTGCACAATCAGGGCAAAGACATTGATTGTCTGTGGTGAAACGATAAGACTCTGTTGGATATATAGTTACACTACACCAAGCACACTCCCCATGTACCTTCCTCCATTGCTCCTCTGAAACAAAATTACCATATGATGTTGCATGAAGCTTCTCTGCTACTTCATCAAGCTCAGGTATAGCAAGTTTAACAGACCAAGGGCTTACCTTGTAATAGCTACCAGTACTATTGTAAACATGAGCAGAGATGTCGCCATAGATTTCCTCTCCTACAAATTTAAGAATGTTATCGTGCTTATTAGGATATAAGCGGATAAGGTTATTAGGATGCTTCTTATCAAAGCATGAGATAAATTCATTCCCTTGATCGTCCTTAATTAATGAAAGAGTTTCTAGAAGAACCTGCTTAGCATTAATGTAGGGAGCTTTCTCTGACGAGGGAGAGGCTCCCGTTTCCTTTTTTTCTACTACAGCTTTTTGATATTGTTGCTGCTGTTTATAATACGGATGGTAGTCCTCAAATGGAGCCTCCTGTTTCTCATGCTTAATAAGCACAGGCTTAAGCATCTCCGCTTTATCATTGATATGAATAGCAAAGTGAGTATCTACGTCAAACTCACGAATCTCAGTGTGTTTAAGTCCTGCACGACTAATAGATACACTAAGCATCCATGCCTCAGAAGCCCAGAACAATGTCTTATAGTCCATTGTATAGCAGAAATGTAATGGACGTTCTTTGTTACGTAGGAAGTTAAGAGACTCCTCTACCTTATCCCACCATACTAAAGCCCATGCCCCTTCTGCTGTCTCAATAGCGTGCTTCAATCCTTTCTGTTCGATATGATGATAAAGATTCTCACTATCCACAGTAAAATTACCATGATCTACAAGCTTATACTTATTTGTTAGCGTCCCATTATGAGCACCAACAAGCGTCTCAAAGTCAAAGGGGTGAGCATTACGTGTAGATACAGCACCTTGTGTAGCATAACGATTATGTCCGATAATAACCTTGTTAGCATTACGCAATGCACGTTCAAAAGCTCGTGAGTCAAACAGTTGAAATGGATCACCTAAATGTTTGGCAAGAAATACATTACCGTCATTCTTACGTACTACAGCAACACCTGTACTATCTTCTCCTCTAAGGGAATCGAAGATGAGCATTGAGCGTAATATCTTCTCAATGTTTACAGTTATTTCACCAGCTACACCTACGTGTCCACACATTATTGCACCTCAATATATTTTTTAATAGAATTAGCTGCTTCTTCAGTGAGAATAGGTGAAGAATTAGCTTCTAGAATAGTAAACTTATTCTTACTAATAGACAGTACATCAAAGCCTACGTAATCAATTTCTAGTGCTTGTGCTCCCTTGATGCAAGCCTTATCAATCTTACCAAACCCTTCCTTATCCATTGATAGAAATAAGATTTCCCCTTTCTTCTCTTTCTTTAGATAGCGTCCTACTACTTCACCCATAAAAACTACAATACGAAATTCATAATTAGAATGATAAACTTCAGTGTAGAGTTCAGCATCAGGAATCTCCTCACCATTCATTATGTAATCAATATCTACAGCTTGATTCCCTTTGCGGCTAGGACGTACAGCAATTTGTTCCCAGTGATTAGGAATTTTATGCTTACTATTAGTGTATTCTGGATGAGGAACATCATATTCATCAAATGCTTCAAATGTACGAATTTTGTCAATACATCTACCAACAGATTTCGATTTATTAATAATGCGATTACATTTAACCTTACGATTACATCCGTAATTAAAGAGTAAATCATATTCCCTATAATCTCTACGCTGTGTTTGATAAGGATTACTACAATCGGCATTTATGATACCGGCTAATTCTTCCGCTGATTCTTTCCCAATTTCTGGGTGAATAATACAAATTTTCATTATGATTTATCTCCAAAGAATCTAGTCATAAGACTAGCAAAATACTTGTGCATACCAGTGTATTCATACCCTGGAAATTCAGGATGGGGTTGAAAGCAGAGACATTTAGTTTTCTTATAATACACCACTTCAATGTCCTCTAATGACACATCTTTACGTGCAACTTGCCCATCAAACCATTCACGTGAGCCGCCAAGGGCGCTAGAAGCCACTAGGATGCCCTCAGAGGCCATCATCATCATCTGGTGATGGGTAGATGAGACTAGCACTGTCTCGCCTGTCTCAAGGTCTGTAATCTCATGAGGGCCAGTATGTCGGGATACATGCTGGTACATACGTCCACCATTCATTACATTGAGAAATTGTCCACCACGGCAGATTCCCACCATAGGAATTTTCTTAGCGAGTGCCGTATTATAAATGGCCATCTCATCATCATCACGATGACGATCATATCCGGTATATGTATGGGCTTTATCGCCATAGATTTCAGGGGTTACGTCAGCACCACCAGTAAAACAAACCATATCAGCAGCTTGTACAGTAGCCACAAGGCTATGGCCCATTGAACGAAAGAGTTCGTCATATTGATAATTTCCTGAGACGATATAGATTTTCATTTTACTGGCTCCTGTTCATTAATCATCTTATTAAACTCATTGGCAATACGCATAATCTCATCCTCTATTACAATCTTCTTAGCGTCCCATCCATTTCCTATTTTCGTAACTTTAGTATTAATCCTAATCCAGTCTCCTATTTCTTCGTCCTTTCCAGTATAGGATGCACCAACATAGTTAAAAACAGAATAATCCTTACTATACTTAGTAGCAGGTTTAGCTTCCTTTGGAAACTTATATCCTTCTTTAAAAAATCTAATAATGTCTTTTAGATTATGGGATTCTGTAATAGGGTCGTGACCGTCTCCAAAGCTCACGCTATAGAATTCTTTATTGTCAGGGCTATATCTATAAGCCATTGACATTAAATAGGCTACATGCCCATTAAAGCCCCTTGAGAGCATTAAATTAAACATGGGGAGTCTTACTTGACATTCTGTACCATTCCGTAATGCAATACATGCGCCAGCAATTGCACTGATAGGCTGATTTACATTCATCGTGATACCGGATTTCAATCCTGTACGCAATGTTTTAGTTCTAAACATAGGCGCCCAAGGGCTTTCTCTCATAATATACTTAGCGTATTTAACCCATTGTTTATACTGTGTTTTAGAATTATTTAAATCATGAAATACACGTGTAAGGTCTAACAGAATTCCCCTTACACCGTTAGGCTGTTTAATTCGATAATGACATACGTCATTAAAGTTATGGATAATATCTGTTTTAGTCAATACAGAGTAAGAGCATATCGCCCTATAAATCCCCTTATTTCTCTCTGCTTTTTCAAGGAATTCTTTTTTGAACGTAGAAAACAGTAACACCTTCTTCTTTTTCTTAACTTTTAGTACTACTCTAGCATCATTTACTGCTATTTCTGGATTCATTGTAAATTCTCCTAAAATATATGTCGAATAAAGTCTAAATTCTTAGTAGATACATACGCGTTGTATCCGGATGCATACATACGCATCACTATAAGGATATAGATAGTATTATATCCTTATGTATTTCTAGTATACTTATGTACTACTATTTTAGTGTAATAATTCCTGACTTAGTTGAAAGCACATTAATGATCGTTTGAGTAAGTGCAGATTCTTTTTTCACTTTAGTGCTCATGAAGGCTTCACGCATTGTAGTATTAACTGTAAATTTTGCCATAATAGATTCTCCTGATTAGTCGTTAAGATATTGATTAATGCAATTTTTAATTTCCAGCTTTTGAATCCACTCTAGTTCTTGTTTCTCTTTTGCATCACGGTAAAAATCCCATGCAAGGTAGGATATTGCAATTGACATTGTAATGAGGAATAAAATAGTCATGATTTTAGCTTTCAAATATTTGGGCTGGCATGGCTTCATGGCAAAGGCATGATACCGGAATGAAAAAATAAGGGGCTAGGTACAGCCCCTTTACTATTAATACAATGCCGATTCGTCCTCACTCACAATTACTTCAGCATCCATTGTCATTACCTGAGTTTCCTTCACTGATAATTGTTTCATTGCCAGAGTAATTGCATCGATGTCAATACCACTGGCAAATACTTGTGCCAATACGTCTGCATCGGTGTACCCTGCTTTCTCTGCTTTCTTCAAGGCACTAGAAAAGTATTTTGCAACGGCATTAATGTCAAACGGTTTTGCTTGAATGTCAATGTTAACTTCAGCCCACGTCCAAATATTATTATGTGGGTCTGCAAGAAATTCAATAGCCGATTGTTTAATTTGCTCAAAGGCTTTCTTGTTTTTCTTACCAAAACAATTTGCTTCCTTCACAAAATGAAATCCTGAGAAGGTTTTAAAATACTCAATAGCTACTTTCTTATTCACCGGAGAGAGTGAATTAATAGTGCGATTGATATAACCAATATCTTCAGTAAAAAATAGAACGTCAAGTACTGAGCGAGACAAGTCTCTCAATATTTGCTTAGTAGTTTTCTCACTGACTGTTAATGTCTCGATAGCATTATCGAATTGTACGTCAAAAGCTTTCTTATCAAACATGATATTTCTCCTTAGGGTTATCGTATCAAAAGTGATACGGCATAGCACGCTGCGACATGCTATACCTTACCATTTTCAAGGTAAGTAATTAATCACATTCTATTGAAAATCATAGCACTGAAATAGTGTAAACCTATTGGCTTTATTGGCTGTCTGGTATTCTCGTTCCGAAAGGGAACCAAAAGATTAGGACTATCCCATATGCGGATTTTCATGCGCTGGAATGTAATTGATTATTTAAGTTTTTAAAGAGATATAAACTCACCTTGTAATTATTTCCAATGTATAGCTGACATTGGCGTTCTATTATCCATTTAAAACAGTCTGTTATCTGATATAGTGCTGGCATGGTTCTTGCTTGTGAGTCTTAACTTCTATCCCTAGTGAATACCACTACCAATAGAAGCCAGCGCGACAACAAGCAAGGCATTACTCGCCCTATATAAGCAGAATGTTTTATTCTGATAATTCAGGTGAATCTAAATTTTTAAAGAACCTTTGCTGCTTGCCCTTGCATTGTGAAGGGGG